>Ga0114978_10001150_pt1 | contig 22346 bp, 33 predicted proteins | sample S_140212_EF_Meta_FD_87027 | JGI IMG/M metagenome (GOLD analysis project Ga0114978, IMG submission 87027) | Freshwater microbial communities from Lake Simoncouche, Canada to study carbon cycling - S_140212_EF_MetaG | ecosystem: Environmental > Aquatic > Freshwater > Lake | place: Lake...
ACAACTGAAGAAGTTGCACCTGAAGACGAAGTTGCTCCAGAAGTTCCTGTTGAAGCAGAAGCAGTAACACCAAGCGCAAAGAAGACAATTGAAAGCGTAGTTAAAGAAACGTTCTTTGCAGAAATAGAAAAATTAACACAAGAAAATATAGAGTTAAAAGCACAAATCGAATTACTATCGAAAGTTGAAGAAGTTGCAACTGAAGCAACCGAACTTTCAGACGTTAAGCCAATTGCTTTTAACCCTGAAAACACGAATGAAGTTGAACACTTCCAATACGGTTCAAAGAGACCACGTACAATAATGGACTCAATTATAGAAAAACTAAACAATTAATTATTAACAATTTAAAAACTTAACAAAATGCCATTTGGTTCAAACCCAGCAATTACTACAACTTACGCAGGCGAATTTGCCGGTAAGTATTTAGCAGCCGCTTTATTAAGCGCGCCAACATTAGAGCAAGGCGGAGTATCTATACTTCCAAACGTTGCTTACAAACAAGTTATGCAAAAAGTAGCTACAGGAAACATCGTAGCAAACGCAACTTGTGATTTTACAGCTTCAGGAACGGTAACACTAACTGAACGAGTATTAACAACTGAAGAATTTCAAGTAAATTTGCAACTTTGCAAGTTAGATTTGGCTCAATCTTGGCAATCGGCAAGTATGGGTTATTCAGCATTTAAAACGTTACCTAAAACTTTTTCGGACTTTTTAATTGCACACGTTGCAGCTAAAGTAGCTGCTAAAATTGAAACTACAATTTGGGCAGGAACTAACGCAACAGCAGGAGAATTTGACGGATTTAGAGCTTTAATGCTTGCAGACGCAGACGTAATTGACGTAGTTAAAGTTGTTGGTGGTATAACAGCCGCTAACGTAGTAACAGAAATTGGACGAGTAGTTGACGCTATTCCTGCAAGTCTTTACGGAAACGAAGGTTTAAGAATTTATGCTTCACAAGCTATTGTTAAGTCTTACGTTCGTGCATTGGGTGGTTTTGGAGCTTCAGGTTTAGGAGCAAACGGAACAAACGCACAAGGAACGCAATGGTACACAAACGGAAGTTTATCTTACGACGGTATTCCAATCTTTATGGCTAACGGAATGACGGCAACGGATATGGTAGCAACAACAGTTGATAACCTTTATTTTGGTTGCGGACTTTTAAATGACAATTCACTTGTGAAAACTATTGATTTAGCCGATATTGACGGAAGTAACAATTTAAGAGTAATTTTACGTTACAACGCAGGTATTCAATATGGTATTGGTTCAGACATCGTTCTTTACTCATAAAATTAAATAAAAAGCGGGATGTAAAAGTTCCGCTTTACATTATTCACATTTAAAAAAAAATCGATATGGCTTGCGAGTTAATAACACACGGATATGCGGACGATTGCCAATCAAATGTTGGTGGAATTAAAGCAATTTATTTCCTAAATTACGGGGTTGTTTTAACACAACCTTCTGCCAACTATGGAGCAACGGACTTTACCGACCAATTAAACACTTTAACACTAACACCAGCGGCTTCAACTTTATACAAATATGAGTTGAAAGGTGCAAATTCTTTTGAACAAACAATAACAAGTTCAAGAGAAAACGGAACTACATTTGTTGAACAAACTTTGACTTTTACAACTAAAGGTTTAAGCGCTTTACAAACTAAACAAATGAAACTTTTGGCTTACGGAAGACCAACAGTAATTGTTCAAACAAACAGTAATAAATTTTTACTTGCAGGTTTAGAATATGGAATGGACGTAACAACAGGCGTTATTTCAAACGGAACATCGATGGGCGACCTTGTAGGTTATACAATGACGCTTGTAGGGCAAGAGCTTATTCCGGCGAATCACTTAAACGTTGCTGCGCCTTATGGCGATACGCAAATTAAAACGGTTACAGGTGCAACTTCTATTATTACAAATGTATAATAATTAAAAAATTATTTTTAAAGCCGTTCGTAAGTTCGGCTTTTTTTTTGTCTTAAAAATTGAACAAAAAGAAGAAAATCTAATTATAATAATATGATAGTTTTAACACCTTCAGCAACACCGCAGACGTTTAGTTTTATTCCACGTGACAATACGTTTAACGTTATGGAAATAACAGACGAACAAACAAACGTAACAACACCTGTAGCGATTAGTTCAAGCACGATAGGTAACTATATAAACACGATTACCGCAACGTTTGGCTTAATAGAAGCACATACTTACACTTTAGTTTTAAGAGTAGGCACAAACATAATTTACAAGGATAGAATATTTTGCACAGCACAACCTTTAGTTACATTTTCGGTTAATAATAATCAATATGTTTCTAATTCAACAACAAATGATTTTATAGTATATGAATAATCTACACGTTTTAAATTTGTCGGCTTATACGTCGCCTGTAGTTTCGGAAACAAACCGAGAAAATTGGGTGGACTTTTTAACTGAAGACGGCGACCAATACTTTCAATTCTTAATTGAACGTTATAGCAATTCAACAACGAATAACGCTATTATAAACAACGTAGCACGATTAATTTACGGAAAAGGACTTTCAGCACTTGACGCTAATAAAAAGCCAAATGAGTACGCACAAATGATGTCTTTATTTCACAAAGAAGACGTACGTAAAATGGTGTTGGATAGAAAAATGTTCGGGCAATTTGCGGTTCAAGTTCATTATAACGACAAGCACGACAAAATATTAAAAGCGTATCATATTCCTGTTAATTTATTACGAGCTGAAAAATGCGATAAAGACGGAAATATAACAGGTTATTACTATTCGGACAATTGGGGCGATACAAAAAAGTTTGCACCAATTAGATTTAACGCTTTTGGTTATGGCAAAGAAAAAATAGAAATACTTTATTCAAAACCTTATTCGGTTGGAATGAAATATTACTCATACAGTGACTATGCAGGTTGTCTTCCATATTGCATTTTAGAAGAAGAAATTGCAGACTATTTAATTAACGAAGTACAAAACGGATTTAGCGGAACTAAAGTTGTCAATTTTAATAACGGAGTTCCAACGGATGAACAACAACAAATAATTTCAAACAAGGTACTTGATAAACTAACAGGAAGTCGTGGACAAAAAGTAATTGTTGCTTTTAATAACAACGCTGAAAGCAAAACAACTGTTGAAGACATACCGTTAAACGACGCTCCAGAACACTACACGTATTTAAGTGAAGAATGTTTACGCAAGATTATGTTAGGACACAACGTTACAAGTCCTTTATTATTTGGGGTTGCTTCAGCAAATGGTTTTAGTTCAAACGCAGACGAACTTAAAAATTCATCCGTACTTTTTGACAATATGGTTATACGACCGTTCCAAGAAGAACTATTAGATGCTTTTGATAGCATTTTAGCATTTAACGGAGTTGCATTAAAGTTATTCTTTAAAACGTTACAACCTTTAGAGTTTACGGACTTGGAAAACACACAGAACGCTGAACAAGTTGCTGAAGAAACAGGAACAGAATTAAGCGCACACACAAACCCGTTAATTGATTTAGGCGAAGAACCACAAGACAATTGGTTATTAATAGACGAAAAACAAGTTGACTACGACACAGACGACGAAGAAAACGAATTGTTAAGTAAAGAACCAAAACAAAGTTTATTAAACAAAGTTATTAACTTGGTTTCTACAGGCGACGCAAGACCAAACATAACAAGTAAACAAGACAAAACTATTGACGGAGTAAAGTTTGTTGTTCGTTATAAATACGAAGGAGAAGTAACAGATAATCCAAGAGAATTTTGTACACAAATGGTTAAAGCAAACAAGATTTACCGTAAAGAAGACATTTTAAATATGAGTACACAAGTTGTTAACGCAGGTTGGGGGCCAAAAGGAACAGACTTTTATTCTATTTGGTTATACAAAGGCGGTGGAAATTGTCATCACCGTTGGAATAAACAAGTTTATGCAGTATTTGAAGGAACAGGTTTAAACATAACCGCAAACACGAAAAAATTAGCACAAGCAAAAGCCGCTAAATTTGGCTATATAGTTACTAATCCAAGTTTAGTTGCAACACGTCCAATCGACATACCAAAAACACACGGGTTTTTACCTACAAACAAACGTTTTCAATAATGGCAGAAGCACTTTTAGTAACACGACAAGACCTTGTAAAATTTACTTCGTTAAACGGAAACGTAGACACGGATAATTTTATTCAATATATAAAGATTGCACAAGATACAGACTTGCAAAATTTTACCGGTACAAAGCTTCTAAACAAGATAAAAGCGGACATAATAGCAAATACGTTGTCGGGCAATTATTTAACGCTTACAACGACTTATTTAAAGCCAATGCTTATTCATTTAGCGATGAAGTATTATTTGCCGTTCGCAGCTTACACGATTTCAAACAAAGGAGTTTACAAACACAATTCAGAAAATTCAACAAGCGTAGAAAAAAGCGAAATAGACTTTTTAATTGAAAAGGAAACGCAAATTGCACAACACTACACACAACGTTTTATTGACTACATAAGTAATAATAATAATTTGTTTCCTGAATACAACACGAATTCAAATAGCGATATGTTTCCAGATACAAACAATAATTACACAGGATGGTACATATAAAGACTTACAAACCCAAAGAAGTCAATATCGTAAAGTTAAAGACTTATTTAAAAAAAATAGAAAATGGCAAATAGTAACGGTTGGGGTGATGGTTCAGCAAACAACACAATTGGTTGGGGGCAAGGAGCAAATAACGCAATAGGTTGGGGCAAATCGCACTCGTTATCTTATGCGGGTTTGACTGATATTGTAGGAATAACAACCGACACAAACGCACAAGAATTTATTACGGCAACGGGAATAACCGACACAACACAACAAAGAGCAATAGACGTTCTTGTAAAAGGTTTAAAAACCGATTTACTTTGGACTAAAATGTTTGCAATTTATCCGTTTGTTGGTGGTACTGCGACAACTTGTAAATTTAATTTAAAAAACCCAGTTGATACTGATTTAGGGCATAGATTAAATTTTGTTGGTGGTTGGACTTTTTCAAACAATGGAGTACAAGGAAACGGAACGACGGCATACGCAAATACTTTTTTAGCACCTTCGACACATTTTACTTTAGGCAATAGTTCAATTTCGCACTATTCAAGAACAAATAGTGTTGATACAGGAACGCCTTACGGAACAAAAACAGGTGCTGCAAACAGCCAACTTAATCTTTCTTTTGGCCTTGGTATGAGTAACATATTTCATAATACAAATTCCGCTTTTACTCTTTCGCCAGTACCATTAACAAGTGCTACGAATTTAATTCATAGTAGAACTAATTCAACTCAAACAATTGCCGCTTTAAATGGAGCTGCGGCAACTTATACAAATAGCGAAGGACAATTGTCAAACCACCCAATTTTTTTGGGCGCAAGAAATAGTAATAATGTTAGTATAGATTTATATTATTCAAGACAAATGGCGTTCGCACATATTGGAACAGGTTTAACAAGTGCAGAATGTATTTTGTTATATAACCGAATACAAACTTTTCAAACAACTTTAGGTAGACAAGTATGACACAAGTAGGACTTTTAACGGAAGAACAAAAAAACGAATTAATAGGGCAACAATTTATGGTTGATGTATATTTTAACCCTATCCAAGACAACAATAATAATTGGATAATTTCAATTGAAGAAATTGGACAATGCAACAACCAATTTGCTTGGGTTAAAGAATTAGAATTAATTACTTACGAGCCAAAAAAACAAGTAAATGAAAAGTAACTATTTAGCAGTCCTTTATTTTATAGCGGGGTTTTTAACTTCGTTTTCTTTAATTTGTCAAGGAACAGAATTATACATTAATTTGGCAGGAGTTACTTTATTTTTATACTTAACTTTCAGTTTGACTGAAGCACTTGAAGATTTAGGATTATGAAACTACAATTTTATTTATTACTTTATTCAATTAAAAATTCCGCCTTGAAATTACTATCAATTTGCTTTTCTTTTTTCTTACCAATTTCGGGAATACTTGGACTTTTATTTACGTTGATTTTAGCAGATACCGCAACGGGAATTTGGAAGGCGAATTATTTAAAGCAAGAAATTACATCCCGCAAACTTTCGGCAATTATTTCTAAATTGTTGCTTTACGAATTATGTGTTATTCTATTTTATTTAATAGATTATTTTATTCTTAACGATATAATTTTGGTCTTCTTTTCCGTGCCATTAATGTTGACAAAGGTGTTAGCGTTAGTTTTGGCAAGTATCGAAATAATGTCCGTGTCAGAGAACTGGCGCGTTGTAAAAGGTGTAAATTTGTTCCAATCCGCCAAACTTCTTTTAACCCGTGCGATTGATATTAAAAACGACATAAACAAACTAAAATGAATTTAAGCAAACACGTTACATTAGAAGAATTTCAAAATTCACCAACGGCAACAACGCACGGAATAAACAACCAAATGAACGAGTCGCAAATTGCGTCCGCAAAACTTTTGTGTGAAAACGTGTTTGAGCCTTTAAGAATTCACTTAAATACACCCATTGCAATTAGTTCGGGGTTTCGTTCAGCACAATTGAATAAAATGATTAAGGGGGCAATTGGAAGCCAACATACAAAAGCCGAAGCAATGGACTTGCAAATAGGCGCAAATGGGTTTAATTTTATCAAAGACAAGTTAAATTTTGACCAACTTATTTGGGAGTTTGGGAATGATGAAAACCCTTCGTGGGTTCACGTTAGTTACTCAAAAATAAATCGTAAACAAGTATTAAAAGCAAGCAAAAAAAATGGGAAAACTATATATTCTAATTATTAGTCTTTTTCTTTATTCGTGTTCGGCTCAATTTCACCTGAACAAAGCAATTAAAAAGGGTTACGTTTGTGAAGACACTTTACAAATGGACACAATAAGAATAGCAACTATTGATAGCGTTCCTGTTATTGTAAACAACGAAATAATTTACGAAAAATTTATTACGCAAAAAGATACAATAGTTAAATGGAAAACTAAAAATGTTTACGTTCCAAAAACACGAATAGAATTAAAAAGAGAATACAAAATAAAAATAAAAACTATCTACAAAGACAAGGTAGTTGAAAAAGCACAAGCTAAAGCTGAAGGCAAAAAGAACCGTCCAAAAGGAAATTTAAATTTATTATTCGTTGGTGTTGGAATAGGTTTACTACTTTCGTTCTTATGGAAGTACGCAAAACAATCATTAATCTAAATTTTTATGGCAAACAATAGCGCAAGGTTTCGACTTAAACAGGACGAAATCGAAATACTTATGCAGTATCGTGGCATAAAAGAAGCAACAAACGAAGCTGGAGTAGATGACAAAGACGTTAAACACGGATGGCTAAAAACAAAACAAGCTTCTTTGTTCTTTAAAAACCCAAACTTTAAACAGGAAGAACTAAACGAGATACAAAGGATAAAAGACGAATGTATAAAAGAAGTAAAGTTATACGCTCCGAAATACCACGCAATCGAAATCATTAAAAGCACGGACACGCATTTACTTGTTATAGATATTGCAGACCTTCACATAGGAAAACTTGCAACAGCATTTGAAACAGGCGAAGACTATAATTCACAGATAGCCGTTAAACGTGCAAAAGACGGTTTACAAGGCATATTGGACAAAGCAAAAGGTTTTGATATTGACAAAGTTTTATTTGTTGCAGGAAACGACATATTACACACTGATAATACTAAAAGAACCACAACAGGAAATACGCCACAAGACACGGACGGAATGTGGTATGATAATTTTATAATGGCGAAGAACCTTTATATTGAACTTTTAGAACAATTAATGAGTTTCGCAGAAGTCGAAGTTGTTTACAATCCAAGTAACCACGATTTAACGCACGGTTTCTTTTTAATGCAGTTAATAGAAGCGCACTTTAGCAAGTCCACAATCAATTTTAACATAGATTTAAAGCATCGTAAGGCATTTAAGTACGGAAACAACTTAATCGGAACTACACACGGTGACGGAGCGAAAATCGAACACTTACCTTTATTGTTAGCTACGGAGTTTCCAATTTTATGGAGTGAGACAAAACACCGATATATTTATTCGCATCACGTTCATCACAAAACAAGTAAAGATTTCATTGGAGTAACATTTGAAACGTTACGCTCTCCTTCTGGAAGTGATAGTTGGCATCACAAAAATGGATATACAGGAGTACCAAAAGCGGTGGAAGGATATATACATCACAAAGAATTTGGACAAATTGCACGATTAACTCATATTTTTTAATATCTTCGCAGTTCATAGTTAGTTTTAAAGGGCGGGAGTTAGAAGCACCCGCCTTTTTTTTGTCCCATATATTCCCAACATTAGGGACAATAATGCTAAATATAATTTACAAATACCTATACTTTTGTAAGATATGCTTTACATAATAGGAATATTTCCGATTAACTATGGAATTACATTGCAAATCCAAACCAATACTTTAGATTATGTCCCGTTTTTTACGAAATAAATTGGACTTTTTAAGGCTATAACCTTAATAATAGCAAAGATTTTAAGGTTTTTACCTTACTTTATTACATTATTAAGTAAAAATCACCTTTATTATATGTTTTTCTTATTTAGAATGAATATAAATTACACTTTTTTCTATTCAGAAAACGCAATAAACACAAGGGTTTCAAAAAATAATTAAAAATAATTGTTAAAAAGTGTACAAGTTATTAAAATAGTATATATATTTGCATATAATTATTAACGAAACAATTTAAAACTAACAAAATGAAAGCAACAACAAATCAACAACCAAACATTATTTACAAAGGCATTGAAATTTCAGTTTTAGAAAATGGCTTTTACATTTTTTATTTAAACGGAACAGAATTTATTAATACAAATTTACATTTTGCTAAAGTAATGTTGAATAGAAATATAAATAAAAGCAAAAAATCTTAATAAAAAAAAACAAGGGGTGCGACTTGGTTAACGCACATTTAAAAACTAACAAAATGAAAACTGAATTTATCAAAGTAATGGACTTCTTGGAAACACAACAACAAGATGACAAACACACCACAAACCAACTGCATTTAATTATTCAAACATTATGTACATTTTTAGACGATGACCAGTTGCAAGAAGTAGAAAATTTCTTTTACTTTAAAAATAACAATTCAAAAGACTTTAGAATTGAATACCAAGACAAAGATAAAAACGAATTATTTTTATCAATTGTGACCGCAGTTGATTTAGAAGATGCAACTGATTACGCAAACAAATTAATGGCAGAAACAAAACTCAATGATTTATACACATTTGTAATAACTGAACTATGAAAAATTTAATCAACTACTTTACACCAGTAACCGAAGAACACAAATCGTTTTTAAAGCACTTTTTAGGCACTCTAATGACTTTTATTATCTTCGGTGGTATGTTTTATTGTTTAATGTATTTAAAGACCTTATAAGATGGAAAATAGAAATTTGGGAATTTGGAATAGAGGGTGGGAATTAACCTACGAGTTTTTAGGTTGGCAATATTCAATGTCGGGAACGTGGGAGTTCAACGACTATGATGAAGTTAGTGAATACGCTTTTATTGAATTAGATGTTGATGTTAGCGAAAAATGGATAATTGAAACGGACGACCATTTACAACCGCATATTTTAGGTGTTCGTATTTTAGAAGATTTAAGACTTGAAATGCAAGAAATCATAAATTCAGATTTAGCAAATTATGACTTTTGGGAATGGAAGACAAGCAACGATGACTCTAACTATAATTTTTACCACGAACTATGAAAGCGGGAACAATTTACGACCAGTTAGATTGGTGGCAACGACAATGGCGGGGTTCATTTGACTTGATGTTATACCTTGAAATATGCAGAATAAAAAAAAACGAACAAATAAAATTTAAACCTATGAAAAGATACAAAGCAACATTTAAAACTTGGGCGTATGTTGGCGCACCTATGAAGTTAGAAACACGAATAGTTGAAGCATACGACACCCAGCACGTTAAAAACTTAATACAAAAAAACGATGACATTATAATTGAAATTAAACAAATAGAAAAATGAAACAAACGGCAGTAGAATGGTTAGTTGAAAAAATTAGTTATTCAACAAGTGAAGGTACTATAATATCTCACCACTTTATTATTAATAAATTAGTTGAACAAGCCAAAGAAATGGAAAAACAACAAATAGTTGAAGCACACGGAAACAAATTAAAAAAAAGTAAAGACGAAGGAAATTACGAATATTGGTTTAGTGGCGAAGACTATTACAACAAAACATTTAAAAACACGAAACAATGATAGAACTAATAAAAGAAATTATAGAACAAGACGGACTTGCACAGAAAAACCGAAAACGTGAAATAATACACAGGAAAATTTATTTATTTTCAACACTACGAAAAGAAGGTTACACACTTAAAAGAATTGGAGATTTATTTAATATGAATCACGCAGCAGTTTTACACGGTTTAAAAACTTATCAAAATTTAAGTGATGTAAACGATAAGCAATTAAAAATTGACACGGAGTATTATGCACTACTTTTAAATATGCAACCGCCAAAACGAATAGAATACAATTTAAGAACTGAAATAAAAGAAGCAAGGAATTTAACGGATTTGAGAAACATACAAGGAAGGTTAAAAAATAATTTTTATTAATTCGTGTTTATGTTAAAATAATTATTAAATTTGCAATTGTACTCGTCTAACATTATAAGTACAAAAGGAATTATTACCCTTGTTTATGAAGTTGAAGTTAGACGCAACGGATTTTACAGGGGTTTTTTTATATAAAAAAATTAATATGGCTGAAGAAAAAAAAGGGTTTATATTGTATAGTGACATAATACATACAATAGAAAAGTTAACCGATGAACAAGCAGGTGTTTTGTTTAAACATATTTTAAAGTATGTAAATGATTTAAACCCAGAATGCGAAGACTTAATAACGGAAATTGCATTTGAACCAATTAAACAAAGTTTAAAACGTGACTTGTTAAAATGGGACGATAAGAAACAAAAACGTAGTGAAGCAGGAATAGCAGGAGCAACAAAAAGATGGCAAAATATAGCAAACGATAGCAAACGCATAAAACCGATAGCAAACATAGCTGTAAGTGTTAATGATAATGTAAGTGTAAATGTAAAAGATATATATAGGAGCTTCGCTCATTTGTCTATTTCTGAAGACGAAGTAAAAAAGTTATTAGATAAACATACAATAACACAAATAAACAACGTGTTAAACGACATTGAAAACTATAAGCAAAATATTTTCAATAGTATTGATGAATACGATTATAAACAAGGATTAATTGACCATAGGTGTATTTATTTAGAAAACATATCAAATAAAAGAATTTACAATTTATCTCTTTCACTGGCAGATTTTTTCAAAGGTGCAATATTTAATCTTGGATTTAATTTTAAAAATGATATTCAAACAATAACAATTACTGGCGGTGATTTTATTAACAATCAAATATTAACTTTTTCATTTAAAAATAGAAGATTTATTGCTAGGTATAATACAAATATTAATATTTTCAAAAATAATTTCCAAAAATCAATTAATAAAATAGTTAATTTAAAAGATGTTACAGTTGACGGAAGTTATGCTAACGGTAATAGCGTTTTGACTATTTATTTTCAAGAAATTTCAGGCTATAAACAACAGCCCTTAATACAACTTGAAAGCTACACGCTTACCCCAACCCCAACAATAACAATTATAAAAAAGCAAAATGGAAGTCCTGTTAATTCCATCCAAGATAAACTAAATAACACTTTGCAGTCGCCTAATCAAATTAATTTTTCAGAAGACAATATAAATTTTAATTTTTTATCTTTAGAAGCAGGTGATTTTATTCCTATTTGGTTGCGAAGAGAAGTTTTTTCTGGTATTGTACCAATTGAAAATGATGGGTGCAGCATTATTACAAAAGCTTTAATTGAATCAAAAGGATAGTTTATGATAGAACCTAAGAAGATTTTCTTTGCCACATTGGTAACAATATTTTTAATGCCACATTTATTCGCAATATTTCAAGAAAATGAAAATGATTTAAGAAAAGATGATATTTATAATACTTATTTAAAAATAAAAAATAATTTTAAGGATGAAAAGTTCTGGAATTCATCCGAAATTTCCAAAGACAAACAAAAAATAAAATACGATGAGTTTGATGATATTAAAAAAAATCTAGTAAAGCAAATTATTATTAAGGCATGTAAGAATTCCATATACAGTAAAGCTAGTGAAGAAGAAAAAAAATCTATTAGATATAAAGATACGCTTAACGATCTTGATGATATTGACAAGAAATTAAAAGCTGATCTTTATAAAATTAAACCAGAATGGTTTACAGAACTAGATAAAGAAATTTTTTTGGAAATTAAAAAATGATTAATGAAAAATGTTTTTTTGATAAAGAAAAATGTATTAATATTAAAAATATAGTTATTTATTTGACATTAGAAAATGGAAGTACAAAAATACAAAATTGCTGTGGTGATTGCTTATACAAAATAAAACAAAGTAATATTTTGGAAGATGAAGAAAATTTAATCAGCAGTAAAATAAATAAAAAATGTCCTGAGTGTCAATCAAACATTATTGATATTTGTAAAAAAAGAGCAGGATGTCCTTTGTGCTATGTTTATTTCAAGAAAGAGTTTGAAGAAATATTAGAATCTTATCATGGTTCAAAAAATCACATTGGAAAAATAGCATTAAATAAAAAAGAATCTATACTTGCTTCCCATATAATAAATGATTTAGAAAAATTATTTAAAAACAAAGAAGAATCTTGTCATATTAAAGAAATAATAAAAAATATAAAAAAAAATTAATTTAACTTTGAAACAAGTAAATCTTTTTCTTTAATTATTCTACTTAAATTTGATTTATTTTTAATCATATTAATCAAATCTATTAAATTTGTAATTTTTTCTCTAATTGTTTCAATATTCTTAAGTTCTACCCATTCTGAAAAACTTTCTGGGTTTATAATCCCCATACCTTGCCAAAACCTAGAAGTTCCTTGTTTTGCTAATAATTCTTCTAAATTTTTTACAGTCTTGGAATTTTCCTTAAATACTTCCCTATAGTCATTTGCATTCATTGTAGCATTTGGATCAATGTTTCTTTTAGAAGATAATATTAACGCTGCTACACCAACAGCAAATGGGCATGCCATGCTAGATCCACTCATGTAAGCATAAGTATTTTTGGGAACACTACTGTAAATTTTAACGCCAGGTGCTACAAAATCTAAGTTTGGTCCTGTGCAACTAAAACTTGCTCTTAAACAATTTTCATCTACAGCACCAATTGATATAGCCTCTGTATAAGCAGCTGGATACAAAAGCTGCTCTGTATTACCTGCATTTCCAGCAGCAACAAAACAAATAGTATTGTTTTTTGCTGCATTTTCTATTGCAACTCTAATTTCTTCAATTGGATCTCTTGTTCCCAAAGACATACAAATAATATCTGCTTTTACACTTACAGCGTAATTAATGCCATTTAATACAGCTTCCATATCTCCAGCACCATAATTATTTAACACCTTAATTGGTATTATTTTAGCTTTAGGTGCTATTCCAACTATTCCAAAATCGTTGTTTTTTGCTGCAATAATTCCTGAAACATGAGTTCCGTGAGAGTTGAAATCTTGAGGAGGCAAATCTTTTTCTACAAAATTAGCACCATTTTCTATATTTTCTTTTAAATCAGTATGCTCTAAATCAATTCCAGTATCCAAAACTGCAACTCTGACATTTTCACCTTTAGAAAACTTCCATATGTCTGGTATATGAAAATTAGTTATTTGCCAACCTAATTTTTGTTCTTCGCTCTGAAAAGATATGACATTTTCTTTTATATAAGGAAGTAAATTGCAAGGTATGTTCTTTAAATTTCTATTGTTCATAAATTTAATTTCCAAAAAATATAAGATTAAAATATATATTATGTGACAATAAAAAATATGTAACAATGAACTAATAATAAATGAATTAATAAAAAATGTGTAACAATGAACCAATAACAAACAGGTCTACATTTACTGAGCTTTGTCCAGGACAAGGTGGAAGTATAATGGATGAAACAAAAATTTTGTTTCCTATTGGACCTGGCCCCACGACTCAACTTAGACATAGAGCAAGAATTGTAATTGGTGGAGAAGACCTAGAAGAAATTTGCAGCATCCAGAACACTAATGCAGAAGGCTGTGAATATGGGATAGTAACAAGAAATATTCCACATGTAACAAATATATTTCCAATATACGAAGAAAAAACAAATATAGTTTTAAGCAATACAATAATTTTAAATTATCTTGTTGATTCTGGGAAAAGCTTTAACATATCTGGGTTTAATGTAAGTGGCGATCTACCAGCTAAATATAAATTAATTATTCAAGATGATTTATTAAATAGTCAAACATATTTCACATACAGAACTAATGCAGGAAATTTAAATGGAATATTTAATCTTGCTACTTCAATTGGTTCGATTCCAGAAGGATATAGAATTCAAATTGTTGGAAATTTAATTTCTTCGTACAATGGAAGCCCTCCAGCTGCAAATTATGAAGCAACACTTTTAGGATTTGAAACTACTAATAATTAACTATTTTAGTAAAAAGCATCAATTATATTCAATATAAATATTTAATTGTTAAAAAATCATTTATATATTTAAACATATTTTTAAATGTAATATTAATACATAATATTAAATATTATATTTAAAGTAGGAATAATATGCCTGATATAAATACTGGTTTAGGCGTTACAATATTCGGAGATGGCTACATTGGAGGTGCTGGGCAAGCTGATTTAGTAGCTGTTGTTATTAATAATGCTTTAAAAGTTGATAATAGTAGCGTTATTCAACCAGTATCAGGAACTATATTTTCAAGTAATTTAACTACGGATAATACTAAAGTTGTAAGTGAATATGGAGAAGTAAATTCTGTTGCTCCATACTCAAGTGGCGATATTTATTACACTCTAGCTCCTTCTACAACACTTTATTTAAAAGGTATTATGGCAAGTTCTTCTGGTGGGCCATGTAAAGTAGTTGTTGATTATGGAGTATTAGATGCAGGAAATATTATTGATGCGACTACTATCGCTACAGGATTTTACTCAAGTGCAGTTCCTTATATTTTAATGGAATTTGTTCAAGCAGAAATAATAAAATCTACCCTAGACCCTTATGGAATTAGAGTTAGAATAATAAATAACAATCCTAATCCTCAAGATGTCTACGCCAAAATCATGGGGCAAAAAGAATAATTAGTTTTTATTTTCTGATTTAAATAAATAAAGTATGCATATTATTCAATATTTAATGAATATGAATTTAAAATGCTTTGCTTATGATGGGCAAGGCAGGGTAAATTTTGGTGGTGTTGCTTACTCATCAATTACTATATTTGAATTTAGGTCAATTTTAAAATTTGTTCCATTCGATATTGGCTATGATTTAAAAGGAATAGAATGGCGTATTGTAAATGTTTATTATGAAAATAATATTTCTTTTTATGATGCATCTAATGGAATTGGAATTACTAGATTTGATAATTTTAATTTATTTAATGCTTCTGAAATTAATGCAATACATCAAAATAAATTAGATGGTGAAATAGAAATAATAATCAATAAGATCAAACAACTAAATTTATATATTCCCGCACCAGAAACTCAACCATTTTATTTATTACTTAAATTTAAACCAGATGATATTGCATATGATATTAACGGAATTCAATGGAGAATAAAATCAGTATTAGAACAAAATGATTCAATTATTATTAATGCAAGCAATAAATTAGAAAATAGAATATTCAATCAAAATGAATTATATGATTCATCTGAAATTAATAATAAATACCATAACAATTTAAATTCAAAAATTGAAAATTTAATTGATAAAATAAATCAGCTAGAATCAGTAACTTTAGCAAAAAATAAATTTTCCAAAGGAGAATTATGTCTTGATAATAAATTACATGATTGGACTGTAGTAGATATATTTAATTTTAAAAATAAAACTAAATACCAAGCAACAAATGGAAAAACAACAAAGATATTTAATGAAAATGATTTAAAAAAAAAATTTATAAAATAAATAATATATGAACTACAATTATATCGGCAGTGGAAAAATAAAATTTGGTCTATGTACTGGTTACTTTAAAAGAATTAGTATATTTCACAAATTTAATGTCGGTGACATTGCTTGGCTAAGTTACAAAGCAAAAAAAGGAAAATTGGAATCTGTAAGCATTAGAAAATTAATTTTTACAGGTGGTCCTTATTCAGCAAATAAAATGCTTGTTCTTTACAAAGACAATACTAATTTTTTATATAATCCAGATGAGCTTGTTACTAAAAATGAAGCAGTAGAGTTAGCAAAATCTTACTTATATGATGAACTATTACATTTAGTAGAAGCAAAAAATACATGTGTCATTACTAAAAATTTAGTTGCTAAAAATGATAATTTATAATTCACTCGGCAAGGATTTAATATATTCAATAAAATCTTCATAAGTATGTATTTTTAATTTTGGCCAAAAGTCTGTATTTAAAAATATATGATCGCAACATTCCTTCCCTATATCTTGATACTTAGAATTAAATCTAGTTTTTATAACATGTGCTGATTTACCACATAATAACATGAATGTTTTTATCCATGTATCTGTTGAAACTGCTTCATCACAAGAAATTATTATTTGCAAAAAAGTTTTGAAATCAATTTGCTGACTTAAACCCCTATAATTAATAAGCTCAGAATCAGTAAGCCAATAACAATTTTTATCAGGGTAAAGTCCAAATTTTTCAAAATCATTTTTACAACTTGCAGTGATTACTTCGTATCCTTTTTCCAAATACATTTTTACAATAGTTTGATATTCTTGAATGTTTAAATATCTTTGTCTTGATTCAGACTTATGAGATCCTGATGGACATATTACAATGTATTTTTTTTCTCTCTTTTTGATTCCTATTAAATCAGGCCAGTTTGTTCCAAATACCAATCTATTTTTATATTTAACATTACTGTTCTTCCAATCTTCATAATTACATTTATCTGCTAAATGTGCAGATAATGTAAAATTAGAATGATTAGTAATTTTTTTATAAAGTGTACTACAATGTTTTGTTCCCATTAAATTTTTACAAATAATATATTTTAAATTAAAAAAATCCAAAAATTTTGTAGCAAATTTATTTGATTCTTCGTTTGCCATAAAAACTACATTTGCTTTTTCATTATCATAACAAACAGCAAGAAGCAACAATAAGTCACCTACGCCACCAAATGTCAAGTAAACATTTTTATCGCCATTTATAAATTCATTAATATTAATCAAAAGTTTTTCAAAATTTACAGTGTCTTTATCTAAGTTACTTCTAACTATAGAATTCCTTATTTGAAAATTATTTTTCTGTAAAAACTCATTGCTAGCAGCATGAGCTTTTTCAACTAATGAATTCTCTTTAATGCCAAATTGATTCTTTAGATTGTCGTAAGTACTAAAACCTATACTTTTATAATTTTGCATAGCATTTTTAATTTTTTCTTGCATATCTTCTTTTGAAAGAGAAGACCTTTTGCTGCTAATATTATTTTCTTTATTATTATTCATTAGTTAAAAAAGTATTCTCCTTTTATTTTCTATCAACATTTAAATTTTCTTCGCCAGAATTATCTAAACTTGTAGGATTATCTATTGTCACTTCTTCTTTTTCAATTATATGATTTTTAACATAATTCCAATCCTTCATAAAATCATTGATATCATCATAATGAAGTAAACTTATACTATTAATAAGCATTGATCTATTATAAGATGCAGAAGATGTTGTGCTTTTAGAATCTTTAACATGCTTCTCTTTTAAATCTTCAATAGATCTTTTAAATTTATTATAAGGATTTTTTCCTAATCCAAGTCTACTTACATTTGCAACAGAAGAAGGAACATTAAGACCAATATCTTCTTTAATAATATTTTTTTCCTCAATTTTACTTTCATTTAGCCAAGAATTAAACTTTTTCATTTGTTCCTTTCAATTTTTTAAAATTTTTCTTCTTTTTTTATATATCTCTAATTCATCATCTTTATCATTTAAATATTTTTTAATTTTACTATGCCATGTTACAATTTCATCTTCTGATACTCCTAATAATGCAGACAATCCATCAGGATCATTTAATAATAAAATAAAATCATCCCAAAAATCATCACGAATATTTTTACCAAAAGATATTATTTCTTTTATTTTTTCTTCTTTGTTTGAATCTGTAGACTTAGACAGTCTTTCAATTAAAAATCCTAGTGATGCCATTATTTCCTTTTATTTTTATTGGGACAATGTTTTTTTAAATACAAACACTCAGGAGTATTTTCTATTCCATTATAACTGACTGTATCTGCTGGTCCAATATATTTAGAACGCACTCCTGCTTTTGAAAAAAGTTCATCGTTTACTCCAGTTCCTGTAACTGGTCCGAAATAATTATGAAAAGCATATTCTCTTAATTTTAACCATTCTTTAAAAATAATCATAATTTATTTATTATGTTATAATAAATATTTAAAAGGTTTTTAAAATGAAAAATTTTGGTCCGCAAATTAATTCATCAGAAGAAGCATTAAACAATATAAATTGCAAAAGTCCTTTAGGACAAAACAATAATATTGATCCACCTCCTGGCTACTGTAATATAGATCCTTTAAACCAAAATAATGTAGAAGGAGCTAAAGAAAGTTGGTTTTCTGATTCAGAAAACACAAAAACAAATTTAGGAAAAGAAAATAATTGTGATCCAGTTCAAAGTGGAAAAATTATAAATGATTTAGAAACTCCAGTTCGTGACACGGTTTTTAGATATGCAAAATCTTTGCGTGGAACAGATGAAGCTGTAATGGGATTATTTAAAAATATTGTTGTTATAGATGAATCTGGCAAGGCACATCCAATTCCTATTATTTGGGGTACACAAGAAAGAGCCGTTGCTTTTATGCTCCAAGAAAATGCAAGAAAAGACGATACATTAGTAGTTGATAGAATTAAAATTCCAATGATGTCAATAAACAGTAGCGGATATTCTTTTAATCAAAATCGTTACACTTATCACGCAGCAATAAACTATCTGAGAGATGTAAAAGGCAAACCAAGTTTTTATGGTTCTGAAAAATATAATAGAGATACAATATTTGGAGTTTCAAGAGGAATACCAATTGATATTTCTTACACATTAGGAATATGGACTTTGTATGTTGAAGATATTAATCAAATTTTAGAACAAATTTTTTTAAAATTTTCACCTATGTCATATATAACTGTACGAGGTATAAATTGGGAGATTCCAGTAAAGCTTGACTCGATTGCAAATAACCTAAGCCAAGAGCCTGGTGATAGTGCATTAAGAGTGATAAAATATGAGATCTCTTTAACTGCTGAAACTTATATAGCACAGCCCCTTGTAAGAAAAAAAACTGTTTTGGAAACAAGAACAGAATTTGTAAATGGGTTGAGCGAAGAAGAAATTACACAAGTAATCGGAAGAATAGAAGATTCAGTTAAGGAACTAAATAAATGATTGAACTTGTAAACAAAAAAAAATACCCAGTGCAAATTGTAGTTAAGTCTACAAAAATACCAAATTCATTTACTTGCTTAAATATTCCAGGTATTGGTAAAAAAAATAATATTTTTTTATTACAAGATGAAAGAGCAACTGAATATATAGATCGTGCTGTTGAAGCAGGATTAATTACTAAACGAACCGTATAAGAAAAAAGGGAGAAAAATCATGGCATTATTAAAAGGCTTTCCACCTTCAAATACTATTAGTCCTTCAGTAAGAATTGCTGAAAGAGATTTAAGTTTTTATGGAGATGTTCTTCAAGGTGGTACCGCTGGAGCTTTTGTAGGGTTTGCCTCAAAAGGCCCAATTAACTTACCAACTTTAGTAAGATCACAATCTGATTTAAATAGAATCTTTGGATATCCACATCCTGATACTAGCGATCCATACCTATATTATGCAGCAGCACAATTCTTAAGAACTTCTAATAGTGCATACATTCTAAGAGTAGCAGAAACTAGTACTGTTAACGATTACGCTGCTACAACTGCTGAAGTAGACTTAGTTGCATCAGGATCTGCTGTAGAAATTCATTCAAATTATATAAGCTCATATGATACTTACAGCATAACAACAAATAGCTTCTTTAGATGGAAGCTCAATGGCGTTCTTGCATCAAAAATATTAGTTGTGCCAACTGGTACATATACACCAAGTGAATTAGTGTCATTATTAAATGACCAACTTATTCCAGATGTAGATGGAATTGAATTCTTTGTATTTGATGACGGTATTGATGCAACTTTAGGACTAAGAAGTGTTTGGGCTTATGGCTCAAATTCTTCAATAGAATTAGTTTCTGTTCTTAATTCATTATACGGCCAAAATAGCGAAGTTGGCTTAGGAACTGGCATGACATCAGCCTCTTCTTCTGGCGGTAATCAAAAATATCCTACTTCTGATCCTTATCAAAACGATGGCTTTTATGATTTTACAGGATTAAGCGGTACTTCATTGCAAATAGTTGTTGATGGAACTGACAATCCAAATATTGATGGTGTAATTCAAGAAATATCTTTGGCATCTCTTGAAGGAGTCAATCAAGATCTTGCAGATATTGTAATTGCAATCAACGCTGAAATTTTATCATTACCAGGTGGATTCAAAGCAGTTTCTGACGCAAACAAACTTAGCTTTGAAACTCTTCATAGTGGTAGAGATGCAAGAATTTTAATCAAAACAAACGCAACTGCACTTACTGTATTTGGTTTTAATGGAAAAACCAAATCAGGAATTTCTCCAAATGGTGTTAGCGATGATATCAATGTTGATACTCTTGGAATAATTGGCGGAGTAAGTACAACTACAGATATAAGCTTAACCATTACAGCAGATTCAGCTGGTATTGATGGAAATGATACTTCTGTATTAATAGATAACGATATAGAAACTGGTAACTTTACCTTAAGAGTATTCAACAAAGGTGTACAAGTTGAATCTTGGGGACAGCTTTCAAAAATGCAAGGCTCTCGTTACTATATTGAAACTTACTTAAACCTTGTAAGTGATTACATCAGAGCAATAGACAACACGACTGTTGCTGCTCCACCAGCTGATAATGGCCCTAACGGATCATTGTTAGTAGGTGGAACTGACGGTATTCCACCTGATCCAGATGATCAAGATTCATTGCTGATTGGTAATCGTGTATCTTTTACTGGTCTTTATGCTTTGAGTGAACCAGATCAATTAACAATTGATATTGTTTCTGTACCTGGCCACTCTTCTACTAGAGTAGTTAGAGCATTAATTGACATGTGTGCAGAAAGAGGCGATTGTCTAGCATTAATCGATCCTCCATTTGGATTAACAGTACGAGAAATTATTGATTGGTCAAATGGTGTTCATCCTTTAAACACTTTCCCGTTAAATTCTGATTTTGCAGCACTTTATTGGCCTTGGCTAATGATTAACGATGTTGACAATGGTATTAATGTATGGGTGCCTCCAAGTGGATCTGTAGCTGCTGCATATGCAAGAAGTGATTCTCAGTCTAATCCTTGGTTTGCTCCTGCTGGTCTAGACAGAGGATTATTAACAAATGTCAATGATGTATACAACAGACCGAGTTTAGTAGAAAGAGATTTAATGTATGGAAATGGTAATGCCATCAATCCAATCGTAACTTTTTCTGATACAAATGGCTTTAATATTTTTGGTCAAAAAACATTACAACGCAGACCTACTGCTCTTGACAGAGTAAATGTTCGCAGAATGATGTTTTATGTTGAAAGACAAATTAAAAATAGATCAAAATCTTTGTTGTTTGAGCCAAATGATGAAAATACAAGAGCTAATTTTGTTAGAATAGCAAAAGATGTTTTAGACACTGTATCACTTGGCAGAGGAATTTCAGCATACAGCGTGTTATGCGATAAAACAATTAACACACCAGATGTTATTGATAGAAATGAATTAAGGGCAAAAATTGGTATTGTACCAACAAAAGCAGTTGAATTTATATTTATAGAGTTCACCTTACAAAGAACTGGCACTATATAAAATATTTATTTAAAAGTAAATAAGGAGGCATCATGGCACAGGATATGGGACTTGGAATATTAGGAAGTGGCGACACAGTATTTAAAAGAAAATTTAGATGGACTATGGAATTTCAAGGAGTGTGTGGTATCGATAAACA
>Ga0114978_10001151_pt1 | contig 22344 bp, 28 predicted proteins | sample S_140212_EF_Meta_FD_87027 | JGI IMG/M metagenome (GOLD analysis project Ga0114978, IMG submission 87027) | Freshwater microbial communities from Lake Simoncouche, Canada to study carbon cycling - S_140212_EF_MetaG | ecosystem: Environmental > Aquatic > Freshwater > Lake | place: Lake...
AGAGTACGCCATACTAAGTATAACGCTTCTTTAAGACCTTCTGCCGCATTTCTTACTGTATTATCCTGTATGATTTGATTAGGACTTAGTGCCATTTGCAATTTAACACCACTATTACCAGGTGCCATGACTTCTGGATTGAATACATCTTGAGGTGTAGTCATACCAACCATGGCCATCGTATCTTGTTGAATACGATTCATACCTGTTTCCAAGAAGTTTAAATTACCAGATGGAGGAGGAATTTGATAAATGTCTTTGGCTGGATCAAACTTACTAGTTAATATAAAGATAGCAGCTTCACCATCTTGCAACATTTCAAAGTCTAAGTGGTCAGGATTAACACCAATACGAGGAGTAGCTGTTAGTAGACCTAATTGAATTTCAGCACGAGCAGCTGATGTAGCATATTCCTGCATAGGAATAACACTTTCTGCAATACTCATTCCGTAGAAGTTTCCAGGTAGTGGTTTTGGACACATACTAGCAACAGGAATAAACTCTACTTCTCTTGCACTAATGATATAACTACCACTATAGATTAATTCTACTAATTCTAATTCACCATCACCATCAATGTCATATCTATTCCATACGGTGACAATAGATACTTGACGAGAATCTGGATCTGCTGATGAAGCACTATTAACAGGAATACCCATAACAGGAACAGAATCGCGAGCATGAATAGCCAAGTTGTTTAATACACTACCTGCTTGATAGGCACCATTCATATTGTATTCTGCAAATTCACGGAAGTTATCTAAGTCACCATGTATACTTGGATATAAATCATAGGCTTCTTGAATCGTCATAGGATCATAAAAACCACAGAATGGTTGATCCTTCATTTCAGGAACAGTAGGATCGCAAATCCAATAGTGTTGTGCAATAGGATGAAACTTAATATTCATTGCATAACCTGTCACTTTGTACTTTGCTTTATATATTGTATTACGAGTAATTGCTTCGTTGATAATATCTTCTTGACCTGTGACTTGCTTGTCAAACACTTCCATTTGACCAGTAGCTAATTCAGCATAGTTGCCATCTTCATCCATATTGCGCATAGATGCAACATGCTTATCTACTAATTCATTTGCTAATTCTGATTGTTGTCCACCTAATAGTTGTTTAATTTCAGCCATTGCCTTGTCCATCATAACATTTACTTGACGCTTGCTTTGGCGTAGAGTTGTCAAGCCAGATTCTGCAGCTTGTAATTCAAATGCTTTTAGTTGGTCATTGGTACCTTCACTCTCTACATAGCGTGTGACAAATTCTCGTACAGGTTTAATCATCATCATACCATTCTTATGCATGGCAGAATCCATAACCCAGCGTTCTAAAATAAAGTGTGGGTCATTCATTTGGTTGACAACCTTGCTGACCATTTCAGTAGCTTGTCTTGCGGCTACTTCATCCCATTCTCCGTCTGGTACAAACTCAAAGTTAATTTCGCCATTAGGCATTAAACCTTTAGCAATAACTGCTGTAGCATAATCTACAACAGGTTTAACTGTTGGATGTATGTAATCAATACCATTAACTGGTGCGGTGCTGTCCGTGACAGCTAAACACAAATAGTGATAGTCACTTGCGCGATTAACTGCATTCTTTGTACCTAGATAACGCAAGTAGGATGCCATTTTAACATCCATCAGATTTTTCATTCGCACAAAGTTGGCATTAATCTTCTTATTCTGATTAATGTCCTGCACTGGGATATTTTTAATATCAAGCATTGTAATGTAGTCCTTTAACTAATATCTTATTTAGCATTTAATAATATTCACCTGGAATTATGATGCGAGGTTGGCTGTCTAATACCTTTTTTGCATAAGCTCTAGCAACTTGTAGATCACAAGCTTGGCAGTATTGCGATTCATCTTCATCATCAAACTCATATATTGTATGTGGCACTTTAATTGCCATCATAGTTATTTCAAATGTCTTTGCATGTCTTTCACACATAATCAGCGGAGGTTGTTCTCCAGCCGTTGTTAAAAAACGTCCTGTCTTTTCCATATCTTATCCTTGTGGGTTATATGCTTTCTTCCAAGCTGGTAAGTTAGACTCATCTCTTGGCTTATAATATTTATCTCTTTGCGCAGCCATACGTTGCTGTGGAGTACGGTTATCCCATGGTTCTGCAACACCTTGTAAGCAAGCTAGAAGGGCATAACGAGCACTATCAATTGTATCATCTGGATCAGAGAAACGACCTTTCTCATCTACATAGTAGTTTTGAGCATCGCTTAGGAATTGGGTACAGTTCTCATTAACCATTAAACTACCAACTTCTAACATCTGACGCATTTGATTAATACCATAACTCTTGTGATTGGTCACTCGTCCTTCTGCATCAGGCGGATTCATGATTGCTTTATGATATACATTAAGCTCATACGATTCAAATAGTTCTCTAATGCTGCTTGCACTCATAGTATAACGACCTTGTGTATTAGCATCTGCAGGTAAGACAATAGGTGTACCAAATACTTCTGGTCTTAATAGATGATTAATATACTGACTAGGTACCGCTTCTTCAATCCCTTTCACACATATTTGTTTATGTAAATATGCTGTTCTTTCATACGGCTCCCAATACATTAATGTAATAACTGTCTGGTCATTCACTAAGCCCAAGTCAAGTGCAATAACACGCTGTATATTTGGTATGCGGCCAAAGTCAATTTGACCAGTAGTATATGTAGGCCAATGACGAAGTTGGAATACAGCACCCTTACCCATAACTGGTTTACCAGCAATACGAGCTTCTCGTTCATGTGGCAAATAATCACGCTCTAATTGACGGCGAGTTTCTTTTAACAGGAATGGTTCACCCCATGGATCGTACTCAGGTACATCATCCCAAGCTACGCGAATAAATTCATAACCTTCTTCTTTATTCCAGAATTTAGATACTAATCCATTAAGACCTTTAAGTGGTGTAAATGAACATAGTACCTTACCCTGTGTAGTAGCAGTACGAGTGACAATCTCAGAAAAGAAATCATCTGGTGGTTGCTCATCAAATACTGCTAGGTTTAGTTTGAAACCTTGTAGTTGGCGTACCTCTTGCGTATAATTTGCAAAGAGTAGATAGCTGTTTGAACCCGATATATGCTTGATTTCAAGACCAATACAGTTAGCTCCATCATTCCGCATAGTATTAGTAATAATACAATCACGAGGGATAGCACCTGTGCCCAAGTTTTCTGTAATCTTAACATCTTGTGTTCCTATTAATTCATTTTGTAATACCAATGCAACTTGAGCCCATCCTTCACCTGCAACCATACAAGTAATAGGTTTATTAAAGCGATAACCTTCCCACCAATCAGGATACAATCCTGTCAAGTGGTAGGCAGTTTCATAACATGTACTAACAGTCTTACCAATACGGTTAGCAGCAAGAATACCACGGCGTTCGCTATCACCAGTCTTGAAGAATTCAAATTGGTGAGCAAAAGGCCTAAAGTACTTTAGTTGATTATACTTCATATCATCGGCCACTTCAATTACAAGATCTTGTAGTTGATTTTGTAAGTCGGTTGGCCACATTTTATATGACGCAATCTCAGTATTGTTTGAGTCTAAAGCATAACGCAAGGCACGAGCCATAAGCGTTTCTGTTCCAATCATATTACCTCTGGAATTCTATTAATGTAGATATAAAGTGTTCTAGGTCAATATCATCTAAAGTAATATGAAAATTACCTACATCACGACCATCTTCTGTGCGAAGTAAAGTAATGAATAGGTTATCACCATACCACTTACCAAGTATATCAACTTTTGTGGTGTCATGCTTTGTTAAGTTCATTACCTGTCTCCATAGGATAAGCGTGATGTAAGTGTGCAAGTTTATCTAATGCTACAGTTAAATCACGAATTTCTTCTGCAGTACAATTCCATGTTGTTGGATCAGACAAGTCAGTTGGCTTCTTGGTTAGAATAGCTTGTAGTCGTTCTGCAGTTAGTCTCATGCAGTGTTCAATCTGACCTGGAAAGCGTTTTAAAAACGCATCTCTATGTGCACCATTTACTTTTTGCATGATAAGCGTATCTCTTACAATACGCTCTTGCTGTGCTTGATGGATCATACCATCACGAGCTTCGTTGTTCATTCTAAGTCCCAAGGATTACTTGCAACAGCGCTATTCAAACTTGCAAATTCACGATCAACCCATGTATCCCAGTGATTTGACTTATTGACCTTCATTGTTTGCATCATGGCTCGTAGTTTACGACCTTGTGGAGTTAAACTTCCATCTTCACGCATAACAGTTTGTTCACCAGTACGAGGATCAACCCATTTAATAATCTCTGGACGCTCACGACCATACTTGTCTAGTTTCATGCCATGTGGACGTTGTGCAACAGGTCCTAGGATCTCATAACTGATTTCACCTGTCTTGTATTTGCGGAAGATAACACTTACTTTCTTATCTTGCATTCGTGCTTCAAAGTCAGGATGTGGAATAGTGTTAGTCACAAAGTAGTTTTGAACTTGATCAATATCTGGTAGATTTTTATCTTTCTCAGGTACTGGTTTTAAGTCATCAACAGGAACTAATTCAGTTCTGTCAATATAGGGATTATCACCACCAACGAATTTAAGATCTACTTCAAGGCCATTAAGCACATCCATAGCTACTTGATATTTTAACTTATTGGCACGGCCTTTTAAGTTTAAGACAATCCCTGTCTCATCAAATACAAATCTCTCAAGTTCTTTCGCCGTGGGAAAGTCAGTCATAAGACCGTCCATGTCAAAGTCTGCAGCGCCTAACGATTTAGGTACTACAGCAGGAACAGGTTCTTTGTCAACTGGAATTACGGGAGCTTTATCGTCCCATGGATTTACCTCTACTGCTACTACAGGAGGCGTTAAATTTTTCTTACTCATTTCATTTCCTTATACTATAGGGAGACTAATGTCTCCCTTTATTTACACATTACTTCTTAGGTGGTTTGCCGTTAGCAACAGTAGGGTTCTTTTTAGGACCTGTATTAGTATTACTACTAATACCTTCTAAAGCAGGATTACTCTTACTTGCTGTACCACGACCACGCATTTCAAGTGCGTCTGTGACCATCTTAGCTAGCGATGATTTCTCACCGCTAGATGTAGACTTTGCTTTTTCAAAGTCTGCTCGCTTAGAACCTGTAGCAACATTACCTGTTGTAGGTCCGCGTTTCTGGTTAATATCTTTATTACCTTGTGGATTAGTTGATTTCATTTTGTTTTCCTTTTATGGTGTTGGTTCAGTAATTGCTACTTCGTCAAATGTTGTATATTGACCTGCGTTTGCAGTTGCTGTTGTAAATGCAGAACTATCAACGGTTTCAGTTAATGCTTCGTCTGTATATAGAGCAAATGTATTAGCTGTTAACACATCAACATAATATGCATTAGTACCATTAACACCAGCTGTTAATAATTGGTTCATACCAGTGACTGCTGTTGGAGTTGTTGTAGCACCAGTTGTATTACCAGTGACAACATAACTTGTACTTACTACACCACTAATTACTGTGTATTCAATTGCTGTTGGTAGTACATTTGTAATAAGACCAGTTGCAGCACTTGTTGCTTGTGTGAATGTTTCACCAGCTTGGAATTCTGCAGTGCTGCTTGTGAATGTAAACTTATTGCCAGGATTAGTGAATAAGATAACACCTTCGTCAGCTAGTGTAATTGGCATTGTAGTGACTGCAGGTAATGAGATGTTAGTCACAGTACCAGCTGTTGGGATTGTTCCACCAACTTTGTAAATTGTAATACTCTTATTACCAGAAACTCTAGCAACTCTTACTACACCACCTGCTGCGAAAGTACCACTACCAGCTGTAGAAGTAATATTACTACCTGAAACTAAACCAGCTACTGAAGCCATGTTTGTGATTTCTGCTGTCCATGGTGCATTTGCTGTACCACTACCGGTGACTGTACCTATTGTACCAGTTGCACTAACAATAGTTGCTGTGACTGGAACTGTGACCACTGCTGGATCTGCTTTTGTAATACTTGCAATTGGATTTGCGTATAAATTTGGAATAATATCCGTTCTGATGACTGTCATGTTTATTCTCCTATGGGTGTAATGACGATTATTGCTGTGCTATCATTAGTGATACCACTGATAACACAACTTCCGGTGCCATCATTAAATGCTGAACTTGCTACATTACCACCTTGTGCAATTAGTTCTACAACTACTGAACTAAATGGTGCAATAAAGAAGCAATTACCTATTGTACTAGAACCAGGAACTGTAATTGTTCCTGCGGCTGTAGCAACCTTGACGAATACGCCAGTGCTGTTGCTAATGTTGTCAATTTTAATATAACGAGGTTGCGCGCCATTTGGTAATGGATTACGAACAATATCCCAAGTTAAGTTTGCTTGAGTTGTAGAACAACCTAATGCTAAGTTGTCTAAGACATTACTGATTTGCATTATAGTTGATTTCCTTTAGTAGGACCACGACCAAAGTTAAATGTTTCTTTACCAGTTTTTGGCATTGCTGTAGTAGCACCATCACCTACTGCTTGGCGTTGTTGTGATTTACCAGCAAACATTTCTTTACCGCAACTTGGCATTGATGTTCCGCCACCAGTAGGTCCACGACCTTTATTGATTAGCGCATCAGAATTTGTTTTAGTATGTTGATTGCCACTATACTTATTTGTGCCACGACTAAATCCTGGTTCAGAGGCGCCAGTGGCTGGGTTTACTTTTTCAAATTTCATTTTGATTTTCCTTTTTTAGCCGTTTTGGCATATTGTTATTTATCGGTTTCTACACCAGTAAGTTTAGCAAGAGCTTCTGCAAATGCTAGCTTTTTAGCTTCAACCGCGTCAGCACTATCAGTGACTTCAATTTTAGCTAAACTATTCATTACTTTATTTAGTATAAGGTTATGATACTTTAGTAGTAGTTGTTTATCATGACTATCTCTTGCTTCTAAGAAGTCCTGTATTAATAACTGCTCATATTCTTGTTTTGATTGGGCGTGAACTTGGCTTAGCAATCCTTCAATTGTAATAAGGTTCTTACCGCCAGGTTTACGACCAGCACCTGGTCTGGCTCCACCCATTTTCTTTACTTTGTTTTCTTTCTGTTCCATACTTTATTTATTAAATAAATACTCTATTAATAGGAAATGAAATGCAATACACTTGGAAACTCGCTACTCCTGCTGACAGCCAGGATATAATGAATCTGAACCTGATGGTTCAATATGAAGTAGATACTATCTTTAACTTCAACCCTAATGTGTTATCACACCACATTGTCTCTGCGCTCGTAAATCAATTCTACTCTGGTAGAAGCGACCTAATTGCAACTGCAAGAGATGAAAACAATCGTTTGTTAGCATACACTTGGGTTAAGACCGGAGAACACAGCATGTGGAGCAACGAAGAAGTTGCTACAGTGCGAATGGCTCATGTAGACCCTAACCTAAGTGTTCGTCGTCGTATATTACTGCTAGATGAGATGATTGAGTTATGGGAAAGATTCGCACAACTTCATGATATACCTATCATCCATAGCAACACACTGCGACAAGAACAAGCAGTATTCCTTAAACTACATAGTAGAGCAGGTTATATTATAAGAGGAAGTGTTGCTTATAAGCGAACAAACTTATTATATAAACCTACTAAACTATTCTAATGTTGACCTATACATCCAAATATGTTTCTCTAGAGCTAGAACACGATCTTGTGCATAATTTGCAATCTGATCTTGTCCTTCTTCTGTAGCAATACCAATTAATTCACGGTGTTCTGTTGCTAGATACTCTAGGTCTTCCATACCTGCTTGTATTAATTCGTCTGCTGTACCTTCAATAGCATCTGTATCCAGATTGCTTTCATCAATGATTGCACCAATGTCGTTAGGCATAAATTCTTCTAGTGTGCGTAGTAATTCACCTAATGTATCAATCTGACTCTGTAAGTCTTCATAAGTCTTTTGTAGTAGCTTATGATCGCTTGCAAAGTTGCGACCTACGATGTTTACATGTGCAGCATGACTACGAAAGTATGCTACGAAGTTGTCTCTAAAAATTTGTTGTAATGCTTCTACTGTTGTCATATTATTGTTGTCCTGGTGCTACTGGTCCTAAGACCCTACTTGCAGCTTTTTGTCGCAAGCCTGATTTTACTAGAGCTTCTAAGTTTGCTCTACCACCGTAAATATTTATAGTGCGAGCATCATCACTTTGAAGTAGATTACTTGCTTCTTGTGGAGTTAGCGGTTGAGGTGTAGGTCTATTAAGCATACCTTTAAATGCTTGCTCTGCTCGTTGTCCTTCACCACTTGCTAGTCTTCCACCTAAATCTGTTTCTCTTGCTAACTGACCAGCATCATATACACTCATTGCCATACCTGCAGGACCTGCTATTCTTGCTGCGCCTTTTAATAGAGGACTTACAACTTTCATTGCTTGTTGTCCATATGTAGGAACAGTCTTTAAGTATGCTTGTGCAGCTTGTGCAAATTCTGGATTAGCAGCCATTGCAGCTTTACCTTCAGCGCTACTTAACATATTACGAACAGCGTTATTACCTGCACCAGGTGCTTTTTCACCACCTGCAAAAGGACCATAAGCTTCAGTTAATGTTTTACCAAGTCCAGCTGGATCATTCTTATACAACGCTCTCTTCATAGCATTATATGCATCTTTAGTTTGTTCGCCTTTACTTAATTCTTGACTAACACCCATAGCACCTTCTTTACCAGCTTTTAACTTGTCATAAGCACCCATAACTTGTTGACCACCTGCAATAGGAGGAAATCCCATTGTAGCAACACCTGCAGCATCAATTAGTGGTGCCATAATAGGTCTTGCTTTATAGATATCAGCAGTTTTACTTAGGCCTTCTTTTGCTACATTAAGATAAGGAGCTGCACCAGCTTTTACAGCTTGACCAAGTTCTTTCATACCTGTTGGACCAGCACCATAGCCAGTCACAGAAGGAGCAACAGCACCTATCATACCTGCACCTTCATCTGGTTTAACTGGTCCTTTGGTAGATGCATTAAGTTGTTTAAGTAATTCAGGATCGTCAATATAACCATCACCCTTGTTGAGTTCAGCTAATGTTGCTTCATCTTCAACATACTCTTCTTTTTTCTTTTCTTGCGATGCACCATTCAACTGTGCTAGCAATTCAGGATCGGTTATATAGTCGCTCATTTCTTTTTCCATCCTTTACCATCATAGACATAAGTCACACCACCAATAATCTTACTAGTGCCACCTGGAATAGATGGAGGAGGAGCGACAGGAGCAGGAGTCTGTTCCATCGGTCCTTTACGACCACCACTAGCAGCTTGTTCTTTATTGAATTTTAATTTATTGTTTAAGTCAGTCTTTGCAGTATCTAACCATTCTCTTACACGCTCTGGACTATCATCAATTGTAGGTTTACCTGCTGTATAGAATTCCAAATCTTTATCTGTCATCTTACCTAGATTTGCTCTTTCTAGTACAACACCATTAATAGCTTCCATTACATCTTGTGTATTACGAGCATCTTCAGTATCAAAGAATCGTCCAACTTTCTGAGCTGCACTTCCACTTAATTCACCTTTGCGTAATCCACCACCAGCAGCACCAAAGTTTGTAGTACCTTTATCTAAGTGTTTAACAGCTTTGTCAATCTTATTCATATTAACTATTGTCTGTGGAGATGCTGCAACAGCTTCAGCAGCTTCTGTAGCAATCTTCTTAGCTGCGGCTTGTTGAGTTTCTCTTACTGATTTCTCTTCTTCTTTACGCTTATTGATTTCATTTAGCGTTGGAGGACGAGCTGCAGCTTCAGGAGATACAGGAGCAGCAACACCACCACCTTCTGGAGCAACTGGAGCTGCTACATTACCAGTAGGAGTAGCGGCTGCAGCAGGAGCAGCTGTTTGTGTAGCTGCAGCTTGAGGAGGAGCTGCTCGTTCACTAGTTAATGTACCATCGCTGTTTAATCCCATTTGTTGCATTGTTGGTGGTGGTAAACCTTCAGCAACAAACGCTTTGGCTGTATCGTTGTATATACTTAAACGATCTTTTGCTTTTGCTTTAGTTAAATCATTACTTAATTGTGTTTGTAAGACTGCCAAACGATTAGTTTGTTCAGTAGTCATGTTCTCACGCTTAAATCCTTGTTTGCGTTCGTCAGATTCAGCACCTGCAACATCACGCATACGAGTTAATTTAGTAGGATCACCTGTATATTCTTTATTAGTAGCAATATTTTTAGTAATCAGATTACCATTTTTATCGCTTTGACTACGATAGACATTACCATCTTTGTCTTGCAGCATTTCAGCACTTGTAGATACTTCTCTCTTATTGGTACCTTGTCCTAGCGCTGCAACCATTTCTTCTGCAGTCATCTTCTTACCAGTGTCAGCACTATAACCTTCTAGTGGAGTACCGTTAGAGGAAACTTTTACGATGTGTGATTTACCATTAGCATCAGTGACGATCTTTTCAGTACCAATACCTAACTTAGCACCTTCAGCTTGTGCAAGACTCTTAGCACCGATTGATGCATAGAATATAGCCTTTAACCAACTACCACCAGTAGACTTTTCACGCATATACTTTGCTAACTCAGTAGGAGTAGCTTCAGCAAGTTTCTCTTGTGCATTCTTCATCTCGCGTTGTTGTGTAATAATATCTGCTGCGCGATTACGACTTCTTTCTTGCATCCATTCAGGAGCACTTTTATCTGCACTTAATTTCATTAGTGCTTGAGGATCGTTTTGTTGTTCTTGATAACGATCAATGAATGACTTACTGCCATCTTCACCTGGAGTAGGAGGATTTCCTTGACCTGGCATACGAATACCTTGTCCAGCATTTCCACCAGGTTGAGGTGCTTGTTCTTGTTGTTGTGCTTGCTCAGGAGAGATGGGTTGTAGTGGTGGTTTCTGAGTTGGCATTCCACCTTCTTCACCTGGTGCTAAACTCATAGTACCCTGCACACCATTACCTGTTGCAACTGCTACGCCAGGACCAGGACGCGCTTGTGGAACGTTAGGTGCTGTTGCACCACCTGATGCTGGTGCGCTTTGTCCACCTAAGCGTTGATTTACAATACGCTTTACATTCTCTATTCCGCCATTAGCTTTAGCAGCAGCTTCACTAATATAACCTGTTTTAAGATAGTCACTTAAACCTTTAGCACCTAAGAAATGAGCAGCAGCTAAATTATTTTGATTGGGTTCAAGACCATAGTTCTGTAAGTACTTCGCATTCTGTTGTGTGTATGCATTCTGCGCAGCCGTTTGTTGTTCAGGTGTTGATTGTAATCGGTCAGCAGGTAAATTAGGATCTAATTTACGAGCATCAGCATAACCAGCATCTGTCATACCATACATACCAGACGCAGTACCTTTGCTTCGGTCATGATAACCTATATTAGGATTGTTTCCACTTTCTTGTTGTGCAATAGAAGCATTGTAATCAGCAGGATTAACTGGTCCTGCAGGCATGTGTTTAGTTGTCTTCTCAACTTTACTACCATCAGCCATAGTAGTAATCTCTTGCTTATGAGATACTTGACTTGCAAGTTGTTCTTGTTTTGTTTGAGCTTCTTCTAACTGTTTGCGTAGCTCTTCCTTCTTACGCTCTTCTTCTTCATAATCGTAAGGATTAACTGGCTCACTTACGCTTTCATCGTCGTAGCCTGTGTAATTACCCATTGCATCGTATGCCATGATTTATTCCTTATAGTTTACCAATGATACCACCAATTGTACTTAGTGGACTATCGGTTTTTGTTGATTCTGTACTCTGTTGACCAGGATATTGAGGTGTATATAAACCAGCTGGTACTTGACCTAGTTGTTTACCATATGTTGATTGCCAATCCATTGGTCTTTCAGCTGCACCTAATTGAGTACCTTTAGCATTCAATCCACCTTGTAAGTAGTTCTGTCCAGCACTTGCTAAACTTTGACCAGCTTGTAGTCGTTGATTGTTTAAGTTATTCATTACACTAGCAGCGGCTTGCATTTGTTGACCTTGAGCAGCACCTGCTGTTTGTGCATTGGCTAATGCTTCTCTACTACTTCCTAGATTACCAGCACCACCAAATGTAGCAGCATTATTAGCCATATTACTCTGATACTGTCCTTGAATAGGAGCCATAGCGGCAGCAAATTGTTCTTGACCATAACCAGGGGAGAAGAAACTTTCTAATCCTTTAATACCAGTTCTTGCAGCGCTCTCACCAGTTTCACCTAGTGTTTGACCAACTTGACCAGCATATCCACCCAAGTTCTGAGCAGCTTTGTTCATGCCAGGTAAGGCTTGTTCATAACCTGCTTTACTCTGCTTCATGTAGTCTTGATAAGCTGGCATTACAGTGTCAGTCTTAAATTTGTTTGTAGCCTCAATATCTTTAATTTGTTGAGGTAAGTAGTTAACATTGTTTTCTGTTTTACTACCGAATAAGTCTCCGAATAAATCACCCATGATCGTGTTCCTTTAATATTATATTTAGCATTACGCCAATCCTTTGCTAGCCAAGAATTGTTGTGCTGCAACTGGATCTAGCATTGATAGGTACGCTTGCTCTGCAGGCGATAATGATGCTGTATTAGGAGTACCACTTAGCACAGCCATAGCTTGTTGCATTGTCATTGGCTTTCCAAATTCTTGTAATCCCCATGCGGTCTTTGGCGCATCAGGTACTTCATTCCATGCTTTAGGATCAAATTGATCTCCTGTTTGTAATGCACGATCTCCCCAATAAAACTTACTTTGAACATCGTCTGTTGTCTTGTAGAATGGTGTAGTCTCTATCATACCAGGATTTAAGTACTTACCACCACCAGTTTGAGGACCAGGTTTAACAGGCTTTACAGGTCCAGGTTTAACAGGTACTATTGGTCCAGGTATTATAGGATCGTTTGGTCCACCAGCATCTCCTCCGTCTCCACCATCTCCACTATCTCCTGAGTCGTCTCCGCTGTCATCTCCTGTATCATCTCCGGTATCATCACCTGTATCATCTCCGGTATCATCTCCTGTATCATCTCCCGTATCATCGCCTGTGTCGTCACCTGTATCATCTCCGGTATCGTCTCCTGTATCGTCTCCAGTGTCATCTCCCGTATCATCTCCAGTGTCATCTCCCGTATCATCACCTGTATCGTCTCCAGTGTCATCTCCCGTATCATCACCTGTATCGTCTCCCGTATCGTCTCCCGTATCATCACCTGTATCTCCTGTATCATCTCCACTGTCGTCACCTGTATCTCCGGTATCGCCAGTATCGCCTGTATCTCCTGTATCGCCAGTGTCTCCAGTATCTCCGCTGTCACCTGCATCTCCAGCATCTCCAGCATCTCCTCCACTATCACCACCTGCGTCTCCACCTGCGTCTCCACCTGCATCTCCGCCAGCATCACCTCCGCCGCCGTCTCCGCCACCTCCATCGCCTCCACCTCCATCTCCTCCACCGCCATCATCAAATTCCATGAGGCCAGTGTGAGGATTGATAGCGCCAGAACCACCATGTTCTTTAAGCAACGACGCTTCTTCATCATTAATGTGTGCTACTATTGTATCATCACCACGACCGCGTTTTCTTAGTTCAGCGGCTAGGCGTTCTAGATCTCGGTCAGTTAGTTGACTAAAGTCTATATGGTTCTGTTTCTTCATGGTGATTCCTGTTTAATGTGGTCTTTAATGGATAGGACCAAAGTCTGGTTCAGTCTTGAACTTTTTTACATACGCATTCCAACTCATTGCAAAGTCATCTAAGGTAAACAAGCTAATCAATTCTTTTTGTTGAATATAACTTTCTGGATGCGAAGCTATTGTTTTATTTATCAGGGTAGCATATTCATCTGCAATAGGTAATCCAAATGCTTCTAATACTTTAACACCTGCTTTTAGTGTACCTTGACTACCAGCAACATCATCTACTAGTAGCAGTGGTTTACCGTTAGGACGACCTTCACAGAAGTTTAATAAGCCGTATACTTTACGACTCTTCTTTATGCTCATCATAGGTGTACCTAATACGGTTGCCATTGCGAGTCCTAACACTACTCCAGCATCTTCACATGCACATATCTGTACATCTTTGTTGGGTAGTTTTTCTACTAACAATTCTGCTGCAGTGAATACAAACTGTGGATCAAACATACAACGGCGTAAGTAAACTTGCCATGTGTAGTATGCATTAGGTCTCTTACCTGGGATAGGACGAGTTCCTGGTGCTACTCTATAAACTGCATGATGTTCTATACAGTTGTGCAGATAAGCCATTTTTGCTTCTGTTGATGCATTGCTAATCGGGGTACTAATCATTTCTATTCTTTCTTTTAAGGTTTAATTACTTGTGCTGATGTACTTCTTAGTTCAACAACATCGCTAGTGACTTCTAGTGTGCCACTAATCGTTTGGAAATATACTTCTAATATATATCTATACAATCCAGGAGTAGGATTATCAATCGCATTACTGAAGACAGTCTCAATTAATGGAAGACTACCAGTTCCTGCCAAGCCTGTAAATGAATAATACTTAGTGACGATAGTAGTACGATCATCATATATAAATTCAGGATTAGTAGGATCGTTGTTTAGGAATGCTGTATAACGGTTGATCTCTACATATACATCCATTGCAGCAGGTCCGCTACTAACAGCATAATTTACACGCTGATCTAATTGTGCACTTACAAACACTCGCTCTTGTGCACCTTGAATAGTGACTGCAACATCTCCATCAGTACTCAAATAAGCATCCATACAACTGTATGATATACTACCTCCACTACTATAACTTCCTAATGGAGTCACAATAGCAGCTACAGTTCTTAGAGTGACGTATGTAGTAGTACATTCAATAACACCTATCGGATTAATACTTGTACCAGCAGCTTTTAAGTTGGCACTATTAAAGGAGGCAGGTGTAATACCTGTTATGGTTAAACCATTACCATTACTAAAAGGAGGTGATGCTTGTGCTGTAGTAAAGGTGTACTTTATAGTTCTATCATCTAACACCTGCGCATTACTTAAACTAATGGGTGCTACCGACATCTTAGCTGTAGATGTCTGTGTAAATGGAGTTCTGAAATTTCCAGTAATGTACTTGGGATCGTAGCTACTGAAGCCAGCAAAACTCTGTCCTAATCCACCTGGTCCTGATAATGCAAAGTTAACACCTTCTACAATGTCTGATATATTGCTTGTGACTGGAAAAGACATTAACGATCATCCTCTACTTCAGTAAACTGGAATGTAATAGCATTACACATCCATATTGTATTTGGTGTAGTAGTATCGTTTGTAAACTCTATACTATCTACACGATGTGCATTCTGATTTATCTGTACCCATGGATAGTCAGTATCTGTTGTTAGTGCTTGACTAACTTGGAACTGAGGTGTTTGCCCTACACTATTAGCACCTTCAATCTTAAACTTAACATTACCTATTAGTTCTGGATTTACAGTAGGATCTATCTCTACATTCTTGTCATTTAAGTTTACTATCTCTGGTAAGATACGATGTATTAGTATCTTACTACTGTAGTCTTTAACTAACTTTAAGTTATCTCGTCTAAATGTACTACTAATGGTTTGACTATCTACGAATGTATAACCTACATCCTTCTGTATAAGCTTCTCACCAAATGCACCTTTAGCGTAGACCATACCACGACTAGCTTTATTATAAACCCATTCAGCACCGTCATAAGACCATACAGGAGACTCACATGCGTATGTAGCTTTACTAACAAATCGTGGTGGGTTCCATACATCAAGGTCATAACGATAGCTGAGCATCTTGTTAGGTACTCCTCCTGCTGGCGCATTAGCATCAGGATAATAGATCTCTACTTGGTTCTTTTCTGTATTACATTCTACATACACACGATCAACATAAGCAGGATCTAACTCATTAAAGAACCAATGCTTAACACGCTGATTACCTATGCCTCTAAAACTATTGCCATCAAATACCCATATATCACGACTATCAATGCCATATACATTACTATCTGTATTAGCCCAACAGTTTGCTGTAAGCATACCTCTACCTTGATTAAACAACTTAATACCTAGAATAGGAGCATTAGTTGTAGTGTAATTTAGAGGACTGAGTACTACTGTATCCCAATAACTATTAAGGAATAGTTGTCCATTACTTGGCCATGCATCTAACACTTCTCCTCGTAGCGGTACTTCAACTTGGTTGGCTACGTTCAAGTTAGTAGGTTGCCATGTTAGTGGTGCTTGATTAAGACCAAATGCTTGACTCCATGCTATAGTGACAGGATATCTTTCTACAGTTGATAGACCAAAACTTGCTGATATGCCAGCTGATGTAGCTGTAGCATTCTGATTGATGGTCACACTAGTAGATGCAATAACACTTAGCACTGTGGATCCTGCTGGAATGCCAGTTCCTATTACATTAGCACCTACTAAATCTGATGTAGCAGAAATACAAGGTAAGACTGCACTGCCTGTATTTGTTGCTACTGTTAGAGTGCGTTGAGGTACTACTGTTAGATTACCTGCTACTAAGATATTACCTACGTTAGGTGTAGAGTATAGTCTTACAAATCCTGCTGTTAAACTTTGCCAATTGGGATTGTAGTTCCATGTATACGCTGCACTTACTGTACCTACACTTCCACCTGGATATGCTCCACCAGGTACTGCTGTGTATGTTATAGTTGTTGTAGTACTACTCACTACAGTAAAGATACCGTTAAAGAAGCTATTGACATCTTTGATTAGGATCTTATCACCAGCAGCAAAAGGTGCTACTACATACGGTGTTAAAGGTGCTGTAGTATCTATCGTAATAGTACATGTTCCAGTACCTACTGTAATATTATCTATTCCTTTAGGAGGTATGTTATTCTTGTATAAGACAAGCTTAGGTGCTCCAGCTTCATCAGGCCAAAAGAAAGGTGCATTTAGAGTATCGTTAAAGATAGGGATTGTACCATTCCACGAGTCTGTAATGTTGATTGATTGAGAGTATCCTGTTTTGATAAAGCCTGTTGCTGAGACTGGAGTTATGTTTAACCAGCCTGTGACGCCGTTATTAGCGTACCAATTACCTTCATCTGTAGCTACAATAAACCAGAATCTGTGAGCAGGATCATCTACACCAGCTACAGCATTACTATTGCGATAGCCTCCTGTCACATAGGTTGGGATGCCTGGTACTGTATCTAAGATTACTTCTTCTCCTAGAACAGAGCGTATACCTCGTACATCAGTCTCTACATTCTCTCCTACATTATATTCATTTTGACCTAACGCTCCTGACGGTACATCAGGTGTGAATGTCATCTTCTGTAGTGGTACTGTTAGTTCGCTGTAAGATTTCTTTATTGCCATATGAGTCTTCCTTAATAGTATATTTAATCGTTTGACTACGAGGCTTTATGAAATATACTGAAAGACAATCAAAGTTCCGTGCAGCTTACTCTACTCATTGGTGAGTATATTCTGTGGTGTTCAGGGTTGACGCATTGTACATTATTGCATATAGACTCTACAAACTTACCTCGTACATCTGCATTATGATATTGCATGTAAGAGAGACGACGAGCTTGAGTCATTTGTGCTTTACCATTCTTATATGCACCAAATAGAGCAGCATCTGTATGGTAAGCACCAATCCATAACCAACAACCAGTGTTTAACTCTGGTGTATACTTAGTAGAGAAGTTAGCATGACTCCAACTCCATTCTCCTACTGTAGTATCTATAGCTCGTTGTCTTGACATGATTATTTATCCTCTTGACCTGGTATTTTCTTGTGTATGTATGCTACTGCAAAACTACTGTAGTTAATAAGATCTCTGAAGCTATCTTCTAATGCTTCGTTTTGAGGAGCAGCACCACTTTCCATTAGAGATCTGATACGCAGCATTTTAGCGTGGCAGATATCATAGATGGATTGTAAGCCATGTGGATAGTAATCTATTTGCTTTACAGAAGATGCTGCATTTTGATAGTCATGAGCTTTTCTGCGTTGTAGTTCTATACAGTCTCGTAATACTGTACAACTGAAGTTTTCATGGTGTTCTGGTTTAATTTTAGATGTCATAATTTCAGGTATTGTTTGCATTGTAGTTTTCTATTAAGTGATAATGTCTTTCATAGACATGTAGGTTCTGTACTTGCCAGTAAAGAGTTCCTGGTTCTATATCTAGTTCTGCTGCTACTAGTTCTTGTACATGTTTTTGCCATGCGTAATCATTCTTATAGCCATATACAGCATCATTGCTTCGCATTTGGACTACTGAATGTAGTTGATTATTTCTGATGTAGTATGAAACTGCATTAGTACATATAAAGTCTTGCATACCTTCTACATTATAATCACGATGCATGGTAGGTCTATTGTAGATCATGATAGCACGGCGAGATAAAGGATTAGACTTTAATTCTTGTATTACCTTGCTATATTGACTACAGTTGTTGGGAGAGTAGATACACCAACCGTAGTTGGAGTTAATCATACCATTCTTACCTGAGATTTGTTTCCATATTGTAGGTGCATCTCCAGGAAAGTCATTAACGGTACGAGATTGAGAGTTATACCAAGAGATTTCTCGTTTGATATAATCTTGATCAGGTGTACCAAAGATAGCTGGTTCATCTGCAACGAAAGAGGCACCAAGTATTTCTACTGTAGCACCACTTTTACCAGCAGAATACGCTTTCTTAAATAGGTTTCGTATATCTGCTGTATGCATTACTCAAATAACTCGCTAAATCTTGGTAAGGGTTTAGTTGTTGTAGTACCCATTTGACTGGATAGCGATACACCTGGATCTGAATCTTCTTGTAGGAAGTCAGCATCAATGCCGTATCGTGTTAGTTGCTTAGACCACCAGTTAAATTGGTTCTTAGATAGATTAACACATTCACCATTAAACTTCCACCATTTAAATGGCTTTGTTGTATTGTTAATGACGAAGTCTAAGAAACGATTATCAGCTTCTGTTGTAGCTAAATGACGGAACATAGAGTCAATCTTATTAAAGATTTCTACTGGAGCCGCTTCATAATAATCAGTATCTTTACAGGTTTCTAGGTATTGGTTATTACATTCGAAGTGTAAGTCAATCATTTTAAGTGCTGATTCTAGTAGCTGTGCAGTTTGTGTACGGTTAAGTTTATGATAGTCATATTCTCGTAAGACTGCGTTGTCACTGCTATTTGTTCGTGGATTTGAGACATTCATTTTAAGTTTTCCTTTTAAGTGTTATAAATTTTAGACAACAAACCAACATTATCGTAATGATGAGGTGCTATCCATCCGTCTGGTTTTACCAAGTCAGGTAAATCACCAGCTTGAGGTCGTGTAGTCTTTACACCGACTTCTTTCTTCATGTTAGCTTCTAGTACTCGGTTCCATGCGAGAGCTGTATCAACTCCGTATAGTTGTAGAGTACCAATAGCAATAACACAAAGATCTACAAGAGCATCTACGGCATCATCAGCTGAGGTTGCATCTTGTAATTCTTGCAGTTCTTCTGCGAGAAAATCAATACGAAAGTTTAGGAATTTTCGTAGTTGTTCTGGAGTAAAATGGTCTAGTTTAATACCATAATGATTGTGCATGTTTGCCATGTCTGATTGTGATTTGTGCATTTCATTTCCTTACTTTGTTTTATTTATCTTATTATAATATAGTTTCCTATGTTTGTACATACAATTATGCAAATAATTGGGACAATATTGATTCAGGCTTTGCAGGAGAATTCAGTGTTTTATTAATGATGTCTTCATATACAACTGTAGCATCACAATGTTCACGCCAGAATTCATACATTTGTTCTCGCCATTCTTGTCTTAGAACTAAATCATTACTTAAAAGTTCCATAGTCTTCAGAGTTTCAGATGCTGTATCCATATCAATACTTAGAGTACCTGTATTTTTACATTGACTGATTGGTAGTCCTTGCTTTCTGTGTATTACATTATCACAAAAGTGTTTATGAAATAACGGTATAGCTCCACCAGCAAATGAATCTGTATGGCAATATTCAATGTTGTTGCCATAAATGTTTGTTTTGAAGTGCATAAGATCACTGCCAAATGTAGTTCTATTCATGCGTTGTAGCATTTCTGCATACTTATAAGGTGGATAAAGATAGGCACCTTTCATTCGTTGCTCATTACCATACACTGGATTTTTTGGTTGATCTGGTGGATCTATGTCTTTTTCATAACGGAAGAAGTTAACGACATCTCGTCTTGTTGTATCATCTTCAGCAACACGATTTAGAATACTCTTATAAGAGATGCTAGCTTCAAGACCTTCAAGCATAGTAATATAACCTGCAGGTTGAAAGTAATTGTTATGAAGGTCAATCATTAATTCAGGACCTTTCCATCCAGCAGCACGACCTACCCATCGTATAGTACGAGGAATCTGTTGTTCAACTGGTAGCCAATTTTCTTTTGTAAAGTTAAAGCCTACACCCATGCTGCATATTGGAGTTGTAATATTATTATCTTTAACCCAACCAGCAAATGGATTTTCTGTGCTATGACATAACAATACATCTAGTTCTTGACAGATTTCTTTAAGAGAAGCATTGCGTCTAATAGATTGTATTAGATGATCTACTTGAATAAGAGACTTTGGAACAGTAATCTGTTTAATCAACTGCAGAAAGTTATCAATGCACGGCTGTGGATGGTTTGTACTTGGTACAGAAAAGACAAGACATAGATCACTACGATTGATGCGATCTAACACATCACTTGTGGATATAAGGTTAGGGAACTTTCTACTTGCTTTACCTTGAGTCCAGTCGGCACCACGAAATGGTTGCCATTTAAAGTTCATACTTTCTGCACGACCCCATGTTTTGTCAATAGTAGCATATATATCTACATTATCTTCACCATATAATTTTTGTAGTTCAACTACATTTTTTGTAAGACCTACACCTTCTACACCGCGACCTAGCAATATGCTAATTTTCATGCGTCTTCTCCCATTAACCATTGAATGTGATCAGCAACTACATGCATACCCATTGGCTTAAACTTATTCTCATCATCCATTGCATCAAGTGCCCATTCGTATGTTTCAGGATCTAGAAGAGTTAGCATTGTTGCACCATTCTGCGCACACTCAATCATCCACTGCCGCGCTTCTTCTTCAGTAGCAAAGTCTCGTGATAAGTTAAGATTTACTGCACGATGTTTACGATATGCTGCTTGTCGTGCATCAGCGTAATCGCAGTATTTTAAGTATGCTTCATCAGCAAGTGGTGGATGTTCTGTTAATGGCCAATCAGTATGGTACTTGTCCATTTCTTCTGTAGTAGATTTTCGTAATCCTGATACGACCCATCCTCCTACCCATTCTTTACAATATTTTTTAGCTGCTATATTATGCATGTTATTTCCTTTAAAAAAGTGGTATACTTCCGGACATTCGGTATACCAGCGAACGAGAAAGAGGCAAAATGACCAAAAAAAGCCTCCGTCCTAAATTGTTATTCTGTGGTTTCTAAGTATTCTACTACATTAGCCATTACATCTGCACCAACTTCAGGAGTATTTACACGAGTTGCTGTGCCGTATTCAGCTAAAAGCTGTTCAAGTTTAAAAAGAAACTCAGCGCTATGTTCAGCTGAGACGAATGCTTGCAAACGGATGTTATGTTCTACATCGGTACCACGCGATCGTAATGTATGTATGATACTACGGTCAGGACGAGTGATGTTCTCAATGTCGTGTTCAGCAAAGAAACGATCTTCATCATCAACAGCTTTGATGCGTTCAACAAGTATTTGATTACGAACACGAGATTTCGTGACTGTAAACTTGGCAGATGGTAAACCATCAGAAGCTTTCATGTCCTTACCAACACTACGTAATTTAATTTTGAAATCCCAGAAAGCTTGTACTTCGGCTTCGTCTTCAATGAGTGGCCAGTACTCGTCTTGCAAGTCTAAGAACACTTGAGACTCAACTGCAATTGTGTGTGCAGATGGATGATTGGATGTGCGTACATATACTAACATATTAAGAACCACGTCTTTGAAAAGAAACTGTAAATGTATCGTTTTGAAAAGTGATACGCTTTTTGTGTTTGCTACGAACAGTAGAGATACGATTCATGAAGGGTACTAATGAGTCAAAGTAGACCTTCGGAATCGGTGGAGAGATTGCAACTTCACCAGGCTCTTGAGCTGATGCGATGCGAGTTTTGAGAATAGCTATATGAGCTTGTTCTCGTGTCATTGGTTTTGACATAATTTTCCTTTTAAGAGTTTAAGATATATACACTTTTTTATTGTGTAT
>Ga0114978_10001152_pt1 | contig 22315 bp, 31 predicted proteins | sample S_140212_EF_Meta_FD_87027 | JGI IMG/M metagenome (GOLD analysis project Ga0114978, IMG submission 87027) | Freshwater microbial communities from Lake Simoncouche, Canada to study carbon cycling - S_140212_EF_MetaG | ecosystem: Environmental > Aquatic > Freshwater > Lake | place: Lake...
CCCCACAGGTCCTTCAGGCCGTTGCTGGCCGGTGTGCCGGTCAGCTCGATCAGCCGAGTGATGCGGGTGTGGGCGATGGAGCCCAGCGCCTGCGCGCGCTTGCCGCCCTGCCGCAGCCGGAACGACTTCACCTTGGTGGACTCGTCCAGCACCACGGTCTTGTAGGGCCACCTGTCGCCCCAGTAGGCGACCAGCCAGACCAGTTGCTCGTAGTTGGTGGTATAGATGTAGGCCGGGGAGCGGATCGCCTCAATGCGCTCCTTCTCCGTGCCCGTGATGACCGAGACGTTGATGTCCTTCAGGTGGGACCATTTGAGGACCTCTGAGGGCCATGTGGTGGTCGCCACGCGCAGCGGGGCCACGATGAGCACCGGGCCGTCCTCGACCAGTTGCAGGCCGTCCAGCGCCGTCAGGGTGGCCACCGTCTTGCCTGTGCCCATGCCAGCCCACACCGCGCAGCGCGGCGTGTCGATGATGTGGTCAATGATCAGGTGCTGGTAAGGCCGGGGTATGAATTCTGTTCTCATGCTATTAAGTTGTCCACGGCTTCGTATGAATCGATGACTTCCACCAGTTCACCGAGCTTGCGCATGCGGTTGTGCTCACGTATCTGGTGGGGCTCTGGCTTCTTGCCGGGTGCCTTCAGCTCAATCCAGATAGGCATCCGGTTGGGCAACATCACCCGACGGTCTGGTGCGCCGACGTGGCCGACCCACTGGGCCTTGCGTATCTGGCCGCCGACGTCCTTGACGCGTTTGACGAGGTACTTCTCAATGTCCGATTCCTTGGTCATTCTTGCCTTTCTACTTGTTTTTGTTCCCACGCAATTCTCTTGGCAACTTTGACATCATGAAGCGCCAGTAATTGCTCATGCTCTTTTTTGTGCTTAATTACCCGCATCTCTTTTGCGGCTCTTGCTTTGGCTTTTTTCTCCAAACGCTCTTTTGTTGCCGTTACTTTTTCGGCAGCAAGAAGCCGCTGAAGCTCTATCTGTTCCGGCAGGTTTTTAAGACGCAATTCAGCTCCCGCTACCTTGGCCGCGTTTACTGCATCAAAACGACGCCGCGCTTCTTCAGCCCGGTGTATCTCCAACTCAGGCGTCAGGTGCATCTGCTCACGGACGTATACATCCTTGTTCCCCTGCCACATGCCTGACTCCATGATGTGGTCACGTAAGAGATTTTCGGTTTCGATGCGCCCCGTGCCCTTTGGTATAGGCAATCGCACAATGAACGTCGCAATGAACGTGTCCTTGGTCATTCTTCGTTCCCGCGTAGGTCTTCCGCGTCAAACAATTCGTCTTGCGCATCTTCCAGCTCGGCCTGCAAGTCGATGGCGATGGCCAGCAACGCGGCCCGCTCGGTGTCGCCCTTGATGTAGGCAAGGCGCTCTGCTTCTTTCGGTGTGATCATGTCAGTCCTTTCGATATCGATACGTTTCAAAACCCGCAGCCGCAAGCGGCATGTCGGGTGCCCAGTCCGGGTTCATGGCCAGCAGCGATGCTAGGTGGTCCGCGTTGAACTCCGGTAGGTCGGGGGCCTCGGCAATGATCTCGTCATGCACCGTCAGCACTATCTGATAGCCCGCAGCTTCGATGCGGGGCATGTTGGCGGCCATCACGTCGCGGGCGACGGCTTGGCACAGGTTCTCGAACAGCTTACCGCCGTGCGTGCTGATCCGGGTCCACTTGCGCGTGAATTGGTCCACGCCCATGTAGGTGACCGCGCCGTCCACCAGCTTGGGGTGCGGGTACACCAGCGACCGGCCTGACGGCAGCACGATCCGCAGCCAGCTTGTGCTGGTGATCTTCAGCCCCAGCGCGACGACGGTGGACCCCCGGTTGTTTATGGCCCGTATGACCGCGTTCTTGAGCTGCGCCCAGTAGCTGGTGATGTTGGGGTGCGCCTCGCGCCACGCCCGCTTGAGCACGTCGCAGGCCACGAAGGCGTCGTCGGACAGCCCGTAGCGCGGGCGCTTCTCCTTAATCACGAAGCTGAAGTAGTTGTCGGCCGCGTTCACCAGCTCCTGTGGGGCGTTCTCCAGCACCTTGTCGGCCAGCTCGTCAAGGTTGATGCCGTAGACCCCTGCAAAGGTCGCAAAGGCCCCTACGCCGCCCTCATAGCCCAGCGCCAGCTCCTGCACCTTGCCGACCTGCCGCTGGTCCTTGGTGACCTTGTCAGGGGTCGTGCCGAAGGATTTGCTGTAGGCCAGCTTGTATAGGTCTGGGCCGATGCCCTCGTCGAACTCGCGGAAGGCTTGGAGCTTCCACTCCTCGTTGGCCAGCCACGCCTGATCCCGGCCCTCGATGTTGGACAGGTCGGCCACCACCAGCTTCTTGCCGGGCGGGGCGATGATGCAGCTACGGATGGCCGAGCTGGCCAGCTCCATCACGTTATCGGTTGTCAGGTGGGCGCACCCGGCCAGCATGGCCTCGATGCCCGCGTCGATGGCGTCCTGCTTGAGCGACGGCCGGGGCAGGTTCTGGGGCTGGAACAGCCGCCCAGCCCAACGCCCGGTACGCGCCGCGCCGTTGAACTGCAAGAGCCCACGCAGACGCTTGTCCGCGCTGGTGCCGCGTGCCAGCACCCTGTACTTGGCCGTGCTGGTGGAGCTGGCCTGCAAGCGCACGCGCAGCAGCTCCTTGAGCGCCGGGTCCACGTCCATGGCCAGCGTCTTTTCCACCGTGGCCATCTGGAGGTCGGGCATGTCCACTGCGTAATTCTCGAGTATGTGCAAGCGCAGCGCTGCGCCTTGCGTGGTATTGGCAACTTGGCCGTCGGTCATCGCCAACGACTGCGCGGTCAGGTCGCCTTGTGCCCGGTCCACGGCGCGGATGGCCGCATGCACCAAATCCATGTCGATGGCCACGCCCCGGTCGTTGATGCGCTGGTCGAGCTGCCATAGCGCCATCTCGGGTAGGTACATCGTGTTGTGCGCGGGCATGCGGGTCATGACCTCGCGCATGGCCTCGATGTCGGACGCGGCGTACGCCTTGAAGCGTTCCCATTCCGCCGGGTGCGTGTCGCGGGTGGCGCGGGCGATCTTGCGGTTTACGCCTTGGGGCTTGCAGAACAGGTTAATCAGCCGCTTGCCGTCCTTGTCCTTGGCCTTGTCGGCTGGCAGCCCCAGCACCTCACAGAGCATGCCCAGCGAGGCCGGTAGGCCGTGGCTCAGGGCCTGCACCATGGTGTCATGGATGCGCGTGGTCGGGATGTCTAAGCCCCAGACGTGCCGGATCACCGTGCGGTCAAAGTGGCTGTTGTGGATCACCACCATCACCTTGGGGTCGCGCAGGCATGCGTCCAACTCCCCCGGCGGCTTCTCGAACGATGTGACGTCGTGGACCTGCACGGCATCGTCGTCCACCGCCCACGCCACCAGCAGAATCTCTGCGTCGGCGGCGTAGGCGTGGGTGCCGTGCGTGATTGGGGTCTTGGAGTAGGTCTCCAAGTCCAAGTACAGCGTGGTCATTGGCTGCTTGCGGTACGGATTGCGTCAATAAGCTCTTTCAAGCCATCACTCAGGGATTCGGATTGGTAGACCCGGCCAATCAGGTCGGGGTTCTTCTTTGCGTACCCTTCGCCCAAGACAATGTCAATGGCTTCAACAACGTCCCATATTTGATTTTTAATTCGGCTCATGTGTATCTCCGGTGTGTATGTAAAAGGCGGGGGTACTCGCTGCGTCTGTGGTAGCAAACTTTCGTTCTTTCGTCCACAGCATCCGCTTTCCCCCCTATTCGTTAGACCAATTGTTCCAGCGTCAGGTCGTCAAAGTCATCTTCGTCGGCCACGCCGCCGCCAGCAAAGTGTTCGCCGTCCTTGTAGAACTGCACACCGGCCAACGTGGCGTTGATGCGCTTGCCGTAATTGTTGTCCTGCACCCACAGCTCAACGCTGGCGTTGACGAAGCAGCCCGCGTAGGGCTTGCCGTCTTCCTCGGCCAGCGGGGACTTGTTGACGTCAATCACCAAGGGCCGCAGCGCGTTGCGTGCGCTAACGTACAGCATGCCCTCAAAGCCCGCGTAGTTGGACTTCAGGTCACCGCTGTGCAGGCAAGTCTTGTCCGCCGCGCGCAGGGTCTTCAGGTTGGCATCGGCCTTGACGCCCCACTTCTCGCGGGCCACGGCCTCTATGGCCGCGTTGACGGCCTTGACCTGCGGGTCCTTGGGGTCGAGCAGGAAGACCGCGCTGAAGGCGGGCTTGCCCTCACCGTTGACGGTCTTGGCCTCGAAGAGCTGGGGGAAGCTCAGGCGTACGTTTGTCAGTTTTACTTTCATGGGGTTCTCCAAAAGGTTAGGAATTCGTCACGTCGTCAAAGTCAGAAGCGGTCGCTGACGTAACCAGCGCGGGCCGCTTATCGGATTCGGGTGCCACCGATGGCTGCCCTTCGGATTGGGTGATAAGGTCTTGGATCTTGGTCCACTGGCGTGGCCCAACGTCCCCGGCCTTGGCCAACTTCTCGATGCTGGTGGGGCTGGCCAGCTTGTAGTCGTACATCTGGTCGTGCTTGATCCGCATGGACTTCAGCGTCTCCTCTGCGGCGTCCGGGTCGGCCCACTGCCGGTTGCCTTTCTTGCCCTGCACCAACTTGTAGCCGTGGACTGGCTCACCGGCCAGCAGGCGGCGCTCGACCTCGGCACGCACGGCCTTGACCCACTTCTCGATCATGTCCGCGTTGGCCATGATGCGTGCCAGATCCCGCTCGTCCGCCGTCTCAGGCACCACGTCGTCAAAGTCGTCCATGATCTGGTTGGTGATGGCCGGGCACGTCGCCTTGGCCCTGCACCACTGGCAACCCTTCGCGGACACCACCAGCGGGGCATCCGGCTGCCGGGTCAGCTCCGCCGAGACCTGCACCTCTTCCATGAATTCATTCAGCTCGGCCACGGGGATAGTCCACTCGGGGCTGGCGTTCAGGCGGGGCTGCACGATCATCATGCGCACGCGCTTGAAATCGTAGGCCAGCTCGTGCTCCACGTAGGCCGCAGCCGCGTACATCATGAGCTGCGGGTTTTCCTCGGCGTCCACCGCAACACCCCGGCCAAACTTGGCGTCGATGACGATCAGCTCGTCCATGGTCATGATGACGGCGTCAGCGGTGCCGTGGGCATCCTCCTCGCCGGTCATGTGCCAGATGGACAGCCGCTGCTCAACCAGCAGCGCACCGCCGGTGGTCACGACAATGTCGCGCACCGTGTCCACGTAGGTCTGGATCGCCTGCGCCTGCTCGGCCTGCAGGATCAGCCCGGTCTCGGGATCGGTCACGCCGACATACCCGGCCGCGTCTGTGCCCCGGGTCAGGCAGTGCGCCGACACGGTGTGCATCATCGTGCCTTCCAACGAGGCGTCGGAGCTGGTGTCGGGTATGCCCTCGCACATCCGCACCGAGCCGGGGCAGGACATCCAGCGCACAGCCGAGCTGGGGGATAGCTGGGCGTGTGCGCTCATGCTGTCAGCTCTTCCAAAAAGGCCGCGTAGTCCTCGACCTTGAGCTGGGGGCCCTTGGCCGCGCCGAACTTGCCCAGCGCCGCCACGACCTTGGCCCGGTCGATCTTGAACGTGCTGGTGATGGCTGCGGCCACCTGCGCGTACTCAATAGTATCGGTCGCGGCCGGTGTCGAGGTCGTCGTAACGGTCGCGGCGGAAGGCTTCTCCTTGGAGGTAGGCGGGGTGTCGGCCTTTGGGCGCAGCTTTGGGACGGGGGGTGCCTCCTGCTGGGCTGCGGGCTGGAAGCCCTCCAGTGCGCGGATCAGGTCCGCCATCATCTCGGTGTTGCGCTCAAGCGCTTGCTCTAGGCTCATGTGTGTATCTCCATAAAGCCACAACGGGATTGTTGTGGGTGCGCCGATGGTACACCACTTTTCTGGTTGGTTTGTAACTTTTTAAAAATATTTTGTTGTGGGTACAAGTTTTTGTTGTACTATTGGGCTTCCCTTAACTTTTTGGAGATACACACATGAACTGGAACCCCTACAAACGCATCGCTGACCTTGAGCGCCGGGTCAATGAGATGCACCACGAGATGCTGCACATGGTGGCAAGCACCAGCGCACGCGTGCGTAGGCTGGAACAAAAAATGGGCCGCGAGTCCGTGCTGGCCGATTTTGAGAACCACACCGTGCAAACGCTCGCCGACGTGCCTGCTCTGTCTACTGAGCTGCTGACCCTTGAGCAGGCCCAAGCCCTGATTGACAAGCGCGTGCGGGTCAACGCCATCGCCCGGAAGGCTTACGCCAAGAAGAAGCGGTTGCAAGCCAAGGCCAAGGCGGTGCAGTCATGAGATACATCGCCGACCTATTTGCGCTGGTGGGGCTTGTCTCCACCATCATCGTTGCGGGGTTCTACATGGGCTACACCACCTACCAACCCAAGTGCGGCAACATGCTGGCTGTGTTCACCAAGGGGTGCAAATGGCTGAAGACCAAAAGTGGCAACTGATGAGAACGCTGATGCCGCCAGCGTACTTAGCCGCAATCATCACAAGGGTTGCAGACGGCACTATCACCAGAGCGGGAGCAATTATTGTGTTCGACACCATCTACGAGCAGAACATGGCCAAGTTGGCCGCAGCGATTGAGGAGCAAGCATGAAAGAAGACACCGACAAAACATGGAAAGAAGTACATGGCGGATATGCCCGCGACATGACCCTACGTGACCACTACGTTGGGTTGGCTATGCAGGCGATGTTTGGAGACCATGTGCGGAATTTTGACTTGCTTGCAATAGAGGCTTACCAAATGGCAGACGCAATGCTTGCCGCGAGGGAGGCGAAATGAACGACGAAGACGATGACATGCTATTCAGCGTGTTGTTTGTCGCGCTGACCGTTGCGGTGGTGCTGTTCGTAGTGGGCGGCATCGGTGTAGTTTTATGGAGTTTGTTCACATGATCCAAGTTATTTTTGTTCCCGTGCTTTTCATTTGCATGAACGGCAACTGCGAGTTCATGCAAGCGCAAACGTGGTTCAAATCCGAGCAGCAGTGCCGCACGGCATTGGAGTCGCAGAAGGACAACCTACGCAAGATGGCCCTCAAGGGCAACGCGATGGTCACGCAGCTCGAAGGCACTTGCATCACACTCAAGAATGGAATGTTATGAAAACTGAAGAAGACGAAGCGTTCGATGAACTTTCCCGTAAGCAGGGCGCGTGGGGCGGTGGCTTTACAGCCAAGCGCCAAGCAGCGATGGACAAAATCAATGCTGAATTTCGCGAGGAATACATCAAGTACCGTACAGCCTTCCCCAAGGAATACACAGCACCACAGCAGGGGTGTGAGCCTGTCCCAAAAACCGAGGTGCTAGACACGCTGGTGAACATGATGAATCAAGCCGCGCAGGAGCCTGACGCCCTGACCATCGCGTACCAGTCTGGTTACTACGACGGCAAGCAGGCAGCACTGGCTGGACGGGAGTGGAATTTTTGTGAGCGTTGCGGTAAGCGCACGCCCGACAAAACCGTTATCCACACCTGCACACCGCCACAGGAGGGCAAATGAACGTACTGCAATACTTGAACAACTTGCGGCCAGCGATACCTATGTCCGCCGAGCGGCCCTGCACCGTCATGAGCAATGGCGAACTGCGCAGGCACATGCTGCAAGGCGCTGTGCTCATTAACGGCGAGACGGTGACCCCGGACGAGCCGATGGACTTCCCCGTTTTTTCGCTGGTGTTCTTTCCAAATTCCAAGAACCGCAGAACCACAATCGTATGATTTGCCCCACCTGCAACGCGTGGACCCGCACGCTCGAGACGCGGGAAAAGCCCGGGCACCAAACCTACCGCAGGTACGAGTGCGCCAACGGGCACAGCATCAAGACCTTGGAGTCCGTGATCATCGTGCCGGTCCCGGTCACGCGGGCCGACGAGGTGCGCAAGATGATGCGGCAAGACTACCTCGGCGGCATGACTGCGTCCCACCTAGGGCTCTGCCTCGGCATGTCTACGCGCTTGGCTAGGGAGATATTCGTGAGGATGCGGGATGCCTACGTCAAGAGCTGGATTGTCGAGAAGGACAGATGGGTGGGGGTGTGGGCCATCGCCGAAGATATTGACGACGTCCCACGCAACTGCCCGAAGCCAACAATGAAACCACCGAAAGCAAAACAATGAGCACCGAACTGAAATCAGGGATTGAGCAAGCCGTGGCGGCCGCAGGATCGCAAGCCAAGCTGGCCGACATGCTGGGCTGCACGCAGCAGAACGTATCGTTCTGGGTGAGGCAGGGCTACGTGCCCGTGGAACGCATCAGGGAGATCGAGCAGGCCACCGGCGTGCATCGGTCTATACTGATCGACCCGGCGTTGATAGACCTGTTGTCACCGACAGCGGACCTATAATCGTTTCGGAACACGGCTAGGTGCGAAGTCATGAGCGCACCGAAAAGCGAACTACCCACGCAGCCGTTGTTCACTTTTTAATTGGGTACGTTTGGGTATAAAAATGACACAGACAACACCAGACCTGCCACCAATCGGGCGGGTATTCAAGCCGCAGCACATCCCGCAGCAGCTCAAGGACATGCGCCGCTGGGCCCCATGGAAGGCCGTGTGGAACGAGACCCGGCAGAAGTACGACAAGATTCCCTACCACCCCGACCACTATGGCCTGAGCACCAAGGACGTCAAGCGCTGGGTGGACTTCGACACCGCCAACAGCTCCCAGCGGCTCAACCCCAACAAGTACAAGGGCGTGGGCTTCGTGCTTACCGACATCACCGACGTGGTGGGCATCGACCTAGACAACTGCGTGAAGGACGGCGTCATCGCCCCGTGGGCCTTGGAGATCATCGACGCCGTGAGCAGCTACACCGAGCGCAGCCCCAGCGGCAATGGCATACGCATACTGGCCACCGGCACCTTCCACACCGACTGGAATAACCACGACGTAGGCATCGAGGTCTACGCTGGTCACGCGCCGCGCTTCCTGACCATCACGGGCGACGTGGTGGGGCTCCCGGTGGGCTACCCGCTGTACGAGGCTCCTGCTGAGGTCCTCAGCTCCCTGCACAGCCGCTACGGCCGTGGCCGGGCCACCGCCAACGTGATCCCCATTCAGATGCCCGAGCTGATCCCGTACGTCCTGCTGCACGACGTGGAGGACATGGATATACCTGATGCCACCAAGGACATCCTGCTGCACGGGCCGGACGAGCTTGAGGACCGCTCACTGGCCCTGCACCGCACCGGTGTGCAGCTCTACAGCGCGGGCTACAGCGACGCCGAGGTCCTGTCCATACTGGCCAACAGCCAGCCCCTGTTCGACGTGGCCCTGTCCCACCGACGCATGGACGACGAGCGCGCCTTGCAGTACCTATGGGTCGAGCACTGCCAGAAGGCCAAGCCCAAGGCCGTCACCAAGGACTCGGTCATGGCCGACTTCCAAGACCTGAGCGCAGACCCGGAGGTGGCCGCCCAGACAAAAAAGTCCGAGGAGGCTAGGGCCAAGGCTGAGGACCGGTTCAAACTGGAGACTGCGGCCGAGTTCGCCAAGCGCCGCAAGGCGTCGTGGATCGTCAAGGGCGTAGTGCCCATGGCCACGCTGGGCGTCGTCTACGGGGCATCGGGCTCGGGCAAGTCGTTCTGGCTGTTTGACCTGATGGCCGCCGTGGCCCGCGCGCAGGCCGTGAAGGACACCGCCAACGCCGTGCAGGCCCTGTGGCGTGGCAAGAAGATAAACCCTGCCCGCGTGTGCTGGATCGCCGCCGAGGGCGTGGAGGACATGCGCAAGCGCGTCTTGGGCTACTGCACCCACCAAGGCATACCGCTGGCCGACCTGCCTATGGAGTTCATCGGCGAGGCACCCAACTTCATGGAGGCGGTGGATGTCAAGGCCGTGATCAAACAGATACGCGCCCGGGGCAAGTTCGACGTGATCGTCATCGACACGCTGGCACAGGTCATGGCGGGCGGCAATGAAAACTCAGGCGAGGACATGGGACAGGTGCTGGCCTACTGCCGCGAGATCACCCGGCTCACCGGCGCGATGGTCGTGCTGGTCCACCACAGCGGCAAGGACGAGAGCAGGGGCGCGCGCGGCTGGTCCGGCCTTCGCGCCGCAGCCGACTTCGAGATGGAGATCATCCGCTCGGACAACGACCGCGTGGCCACGGTCACCAAGATGAAGGGCGGCGAAGACGGCGGCGAGTACGGTTTCAAGTTGCAGACCATCGTGGTCGGCAAGGACGACGATGAGGACGTCGAGACGACCTGCGTGGTGGTCTACACAGACAGCAGCCGGGCGTCTGTGGCCGTCACCAAAGGGCCCAGCGGGGCGAAGCACAAGCTGATCCTCAAGGAGGCCACGCGGCTCATCGAGCTGGCCGGGTCCGGCGTCACCTTCAGCGAGATCGTCGAGGTGGTCTGGCCGAAGTACCCACGGAACGACGAGAGCAAGCGCGACCAGCGCAAAACCAACGCCGGACGTGATCTGCGGGACGTCATTGCGGCTGGGCATTTGGTTCAAAACGACGATGGCGTGGTCAGTTTTCCGGTTGCGGGTGGCGTGTAGGTTTTTGCATGCTTGTAAAAAATAGCTTGCTTCATTGCTTCAAGATTGCTTCAGAAGCCTTCAGAAGCATGGCAGTTTGCTTCATTCGCTTCACCCCCCTTTAGGGGTGAAGCATGAAGCAGAAGCCTGAAGCCAATTTGGTAATTATTTACAAAAACTATGGTGGTGGGATTTACAATAGAAATATTTTACAAACAAACGCTTGTAACATCCAAAAAGCGGGTACACTTCAGGCATCGCAACAACGCGATGACACACAAACACACAGGAGTTAAAAATGGCAAAAGCAGCAAAGTTGGTGGTGGAATTGAACGAAGGCAGCGTGGACCGTCTGGGCATGTTGCTGGCACAGATCGCTGATCTGACCAAAGAAGCCGACGCGATCAAGGACGCGATCAAGTTGTCCGGCCTGTCGCACGAAGGTTCGTTCTTCAAAGCCACGCTGGTGGACATGGACCGCAAGGTCTTCGACAAAGAGTTCTTCGTCGAGCAGAACGGTGCCGAGGTCTACGACGCCTACACCAAGAACACCGTCTCCGTTTCCGTCCGCGTTACTTCCCGCTAAACCCCCCGCCCCTTCGGGGGCATCTTTTGAAAGACCTCATCATGATCCGTTTCGCAACCGCTTCCGCTCAGACCACCTTCCGTTCCACGAGCCCCTTGAGCAATGGCCAGATTGCCTACCACGCGCCCAGCGTGATGGCCGACGCCGCCCACCACTCCCGTGGTGACCGCTACGCTTTCATCCCCACGATCCAAGTGATCGACGGCCTGCGGGCCGAGGGCTTCGAGCCCTACGAGATCCGTCAGACCAAGACCCGCAGCGCTGACAAGCGTGAGCACACGAAGCACATGGTGCGCATGCGTCACCTGAGCTCGATTGCCACCAGCGAGGAGGTGCCCGAGATCATCCTGCTGAACAGCCATGACGGCAGCTCCAGCTACCAGATCATGTCGGGCGTGTTCCGCTTCGTGTGCTCCAACGGCCTGATCGCCGGGGACATGTTCAACAACATCCGCGTTCGGCACAGCGGCCGTATCGTGGACGACGTCATCGAGGGCGCGACCCGGGTGCTGGAGGACGCCAAGCAGATCGGCAGCCGCATCGCTGACTACAAGGCCATCACGTTGGACCACGACGAGCAGGTCGCGTTTGCCAAGGCCGCAGGACAAGCCCGCTGGGGTGACGACGCCCCGGTCACGCCTTACCGCATGCTGACGGCCAACCGTTGGCAGGACAACAAGGCCGACCTGTGGACCACGTTCAACCGCGTGCAGGAGAACATGCTCAAGGGCGGCGTCACCGGGCGCAGCGCTACCGGCCGTCGCATGACGACCCGCGCTGTGGGCGGCGTCACCGAGAACGTGAAGCTCAACAAGGCGCTGTGGACGCTGGCGGATACCATGGCCGCCCTGAAGCTGGACAAGGCCACCGACCAGTTCGTCGAGGCCCACGAGCACGCCTACCTGTAAACCAACCCGGCCCCCTCACGGGGGCCACAACCAAGGAGCCAGCATGGCCACCGCAACGAAGACACTAGCAAAGAAAGCCCCGGCAAAGCCCACAGAATCGGCTGTGGACAGCGTCCAGACCTACCGGATGCCCAAGGACGTCTCGGACTGGATTGAGGGCGCTACGGCCCGGATAACGTACCTGACGACGACCGTGGACCGGCTGAAGCAGGAGAACAAGGACCTGCGCACGGCCAACAAGGTCATGGAAGGCCGGGTCATGGGCAATTCACAGGAGTAGGACATGAAAAAAACATACGGGTTAACCGAAAATGGCCAGCTCAACAAGGGGTTGACCATCGTTTCGCAACGGCCTTGGGTTTACCGGATAGACGTCCGATACGAACGGAAAAGCCCAATGAGTCAACAGATTTTTGTTTCACTGGCGAAGGGCTGGGTTTTTATTTACCAAGAAGACGAAGCAAGACTTTTTTGGAATTCCGAAGTTGGGATACGCATGTTTTGGAGCACAGAAAGTGTTTTGCGTAGTACCAGTAAACGCAGAGTCAAACAAATAACGCAGGAGTAAAAAATGAGCAAACCAGAACTGACACCCCTCGCCCGGCAGCTACTCGGGCACAGCGGCGCGATGCAGCTCTTCACCCAAAAGGAGTTCGATCAGGCGCTGGAGGAGGCCAAGGCCGAGATCATGGCCTTCGCCATCGACGCAGCCCGGCAGGCCGTGGCCATGGAGAACGAGGCGTGCGCACGGCTGGCCGACGAGTGCGTAAACATCGAGACGTTGGCCGACAGCATTAGGCAGAGGCTATCGAAGCGGGTGCATTGATAGAAAAGTTTTTCTCTGAGGACGGCGCAACCTGTAATTTCCTGTTACATTTCATTCATCGCAATAACGCGATGACACACAAACATACGGAGTAAAGAAAATGGCAAAAGTTACAACAGCAGTCGTTTATCCCGCAGTCGGATTTATGGGCGCAACAAATTGCGTTCCTGTTTTTGGTAAGTCGGTTGAAGAAGTTCGCGCACTGGGTCGCACTGATCGTGAGCGTTTTGATCTTGCTGTCGAAGTAGTAGCGTATTTTTATCGCGGCGTGGCTACACCTCAAGTTCAGGATAATCCTGCCGCTTTTTTTGCACCTTGGGCGCAAGTAGCTGCGCTTTAATCAACCCGGGGGCTCCGGCCCCCACCTACACACCCACACAGGAGAACACCATGGAAACAATCAAACAAGCACTCAAGCAAGCAGAACTCGTTTTGATGCTGGACAACCGTTACGCAAAAGAGTTCAACCTCCCCGGCATGGAGGAGGACACCAAGAAGGCGCTGGCTGCGGTCCGCAAGGCCCTGCGCGTACTGAAGACCCTGTAAGGAGAGCACCATGAACAAAGTATTCGACGAGAGCCTAGACCACGTAATCCGCAACGACGACGACAAGATCTTCGTCGAGCCCTACGGCACCGACGGCGTTTGGCTGTCGGTCCAAGCCCAGCGCAGCGCTGGCGTCACCAGCGTGGGCACGTCGATGTCCATCGAGACGGCCCGCCAACTGCGCGACGCGCTGGACGCGGTACTCGCCGGTGTGGCCCTGCCGGTCTTCACCGTTGAGGCCCTGACTGCGGGCAAGAACCACCACTACACCATCGACGTGCATGCCACGGACGAGGACGCCGCCATCGACTGCGTGCTCCAGCAGTCCTTCGACGAGTTCCGCGTGCTGACGTGCGGCGAGATCGAGGTGATCCTGTGAGCCCGGTCCAGCTCCACGTGGAGTTCAACCCGCTCTACATGCGGTACGTCGCCACGTTGGGCAGCGGCGATCCCGAGGACCACGCGCCGTGGGCGTGGGGCCACACGGAGCAGAAGGCTATCGACGAGCTGCTGGCGCTTGAGGGCCTGCCGCAGGACACGCCCTACGTTGTTTGCTAAACTGTCCCCAAACGCGCTGCAAGATGCGCTGAAGGGGTACAAATGGCAACTAGTAAGAACGGCAAGACGATAGGCCGCCCACCGGGCGATACGCTCTATCCGAACAAGGAGCAGCTCAAGGACGAGATCGTCGTTTGGGTCTCCAATGGCAAAACGCTGCGCGACTTCTGCCGCCAAGATCACGCGCCGAGCTTCAGGACAGTCTACGATTGGCTTGCTGAAGACGCCGCGTTCGACTCACGCTTCGCACGTGCGCGGGAAGCAGGCCACGACGTGATCGCAGAGGAGGCGCTGCACATTGCAGACACCCTGCACGTGGGCCGCAAGGTCACCACGCACAGCGGAGTCAACCCTGACGCAGACGCCGTGACGGTGACCGAAGAGGACCTGACGCAACACCGCAAGCTGCAAATTGAGACGCGCTTAAAACTGCTGGCCAAGTGGAACCCCAAGAAGTACGGCGACAAGACAGTGCTGGCGGGCGACCCCGACGCCCCGGTGAACATCGCCGTGGACTTTGGGCCCTTCGAGCTGATGCTCTCCAACATCGAGCTGCTGCGCCACGATGGGCAACCTAGCTGAACTGCTGCGCGATCCGAAGATTCGGGCGCAGTACGCCAAGCTGCCCGCGACGCACCGCGCAGCATTTGCGTGGCGCTCCAAGTGGCTGATGGCCGCGCACAAGCACCAGCTCGAACCGCCCGGCACGTGGTGGAACATCCACTTGATGGTTGCAGGCCGGGGCGCGGGCAAGACGCGCGCAGCCGCCGAGAACCTCGGCTGGTGGGCATGGCAGAACCCCAACACCCGGTGGCTGGTGTCAGCCCCAACATCCAGCGACCTGCGCGCCACCTGTTACGAGGGCGATAGCGGGCTGCTATCGGTGATTCCCCCGGAGCTGATCAGGGACTACAACAAGAGCCTGCACGAGCTGGTGCTGGTGAACGGCAGCCTGATCAAGGGCATCCCGGCCAGTGAGCCCGAGCGTTTTCGCGGTCCGCAGTTCCATGGCGGATGGCTGGACGAGCTGGCCGCGTGGGACTACCTGCAAGAAAGCTGGGACATGATCATGTTCGGCATCCGGCTGGGCCATCGCACCAAGCTGATCTGCTCGACCACACCCAAGCCCAAGGACGTGGTGCTGGACCTGATCAGCCGCGAGAACGACGACGTGGTGATCACGCGCGCCTCGACCTACGCCAATCTTGCCAACCTAGCCCCGTCGTTCCAAAAGCAGATCCTCCAGTACGAAGGCACCAACCTTGGTCGGCAAGAGATACATGCAGAGATTATTGACCCCGAGGAGGGCGGGATCGTCCAGCGCGACTGGTTCCGGCTATGGCCCGACGGCAAGCCCTTCCCGCGCTTCGAGTACGTGATCCAGTCCTACGACTGCGGCTACAAGGACAAGGAGGCCAGCGACCCGACCGGCAACATCACGCTGGGCGTGTTCAAGCCGCTGGACGGCGGCATGTGCGTGATGGTGATCGACTGCTGGCAGGAGAAGCTCACCTACCCCGACCTGCGGCCCAAGATCATTGACGAGTACGAGACCGTGTACGGCGAGGGCAAGGAGAAGAAGCGCGTGGACCTGCTGCTGGTCGAGGATAAGGCGGCGGGCATCTCGTTGATACAGGACCTGCAACGGGCCGGGCTGCCGGTGCGCGGCTACAACCCGGGCCGGGCGGACAAGAGCCAGCGCCTGAGCATCGTGGCCAACATCATCAAGGCCGGGCGCGTCTGGGTGCCGGAGAGCAGCGTGCGCAAGGGCTACGTGCGGGACTGGGCCGAGGGCATGGTCAGCCAGATATGCTCGTTCCCCAACACGGCGCACGACGAGTACGTGGACTGCATCAGCCAAGCCCTGCGCTTTCTGCGCGACGCGGGCTGGATCAGCATCGACTTCCCCAAGGAGTGGGTGGACGAGGACGACTACATTGACGCGGGCCAGCGCAGCCGCGAGAATCCGTACGCCGCGTAGAATGCGGGCCAAACCCTACCGGAGGTCATGTGACACCACCCATTGAGCAAATGCGTGCCGAAGTGACGGCAAGCAAGGCCAAGAAGGCCAAGACGCCCAAAAAACCCAAGCTGCTTGGCGAAGACGAGCAGAAGCGCATCAAGGTCGATGCCGAGGGCTCTGGCGGCGTCAAGGGCATCGTGGTGCCCAAGCACCTGATCGAAGGCAACCCCAAGGCGTACGCCGAGGGCTTGAAGAACATGATGGCCGCAAGGGCGCAGGTTTACGGCCCTGAGCACCGTGAGCCGCTGACCCTTGGCCAGATGGGCAAAATACACAAGCAAGCCCTGCAAGAGCACTTCGACAAGCCATTGCACGAACAGCTTAGCGCGGAAAAAGAAGCGCTGAACCGTATCCGTGCCGCGAAGTTCATCAAGCCGGACAAAGACACACTGGACGAGTCCGAGAAGCTGGACACCGTGGAGCACGAGCACGACGAGCAGGGCCGGTCCCACGTCGGGTACGCGTCCAAAGGCATTGCGGGCCACGCACTGTTCCCCAAGGGGCACGGCGACGACATGGACTACAAAGTCATCAACACCTGCCCCGGTCAGACCGGCGGCTGCGGTGGCGGGATTGACAAGAACGGCATTGTGGACACGAAGCAAGGCACCTGCTTCGCGCCCAACGCGGAGTCCCAGTACGCAGCCGCCGTGAGCCGCCGTGCGGGCCACGCCATCGCCAAGCACGATCCGGCCATGACCCGCGACTGGATCATTGCCCACACCGGGTCGATGCGCACTGCCGCCAACAAAGCGGACAAAAGCAATAAACGCATGCTGTTCCGCCCGAACGTGGTGGACGAGACCGACGTGTCATCCCGTCACGCCATCCGGCATTTGAACGAGCAGCGCAAGGCTGAAGACAAACCGGCGATCATTGCCAATTCCTACGGCAAGACCAACGAGCTGCACGACCCGGAGAACGGCTACTACGTCACCCATTCCAACGTCGGCCCGAAGGTTAAGCACGGGCAAGAGATCACGGAAAACATTGGCCGCGACAAAGCCCGTGTGCGCAACACCGTCATGGCTGCCGACAACCGGGGCGACTTCACGAACGACCAAGGAAACAAAACGCCCCCAAGGGGCTCGTACATGGTCACGGACATGAAGCGCGGATCGCCTTTGGCCAAGAGAGCGGAGCAGTCCATCACCCACGCCAAGTACTGGACCACCGGGCGGCCCGCCAGCGAGTTGTCCGAGGACGAGAAGGCAGAAGGCGAAGAAGGCCACTTCGGCCCTAACGGCAAACCCACAACGCCTGAGAAGGCGCACTTTGGCCACACCACGCTGAACGACAAGGCTGGCACGCCGTTGCGCTTTGATTACCAGAAGCAGCACGTCCTGCACCCGCGCTTGGTGAACGTGCCCGAGCGCAAGGAAAACAAAAAGACCGGCAAGACGGAGATGGTCGAGCACATGATTCCGACCGACTCCCGGTTCAAGGACGAGGACTTTTTGCCCAAGAACCGGTTCAAGACCAAGAACGGCAAAGTGGCTGGCCACATTCTGATGACCACGCCGACAGAGTCCACCAGCAACATTGGCCACCAGACATCGTTCACCCATCCCGTGAGCCCGGCGCATATTGAACACGCGCTGGCCAACAACGGCGAGTACGTGATGGACAAGCCCGAGGATCAGATAAAGGCCAAGGGCAAAGAGTACGCTGCCCCACAAGCAATCAAGTTCTACGCCGAAGGCGGCCATGTTGGTGGGCGGCATATTGGCTTCAGCGATGATGACTTCCACTGCTTCCCCGAGCGGAACGTCGTGGCACAACGCCACTTGGCTATGCGGCGCGGCGACGACGAAGCAGAGATTCGCAAGCCCGTGCGTCAGCCCACCCGCAAGATGGCCGACGGCGGCACGGTTGAGCCCGACAAGGACGAGATGCTGGCGGCCCTGATGCTGCGCAGGACGCCCGACTCGGTGAACATCAAGAACGTCGGCGTCAAAGAAGCACCCGACCTGCCCATCAAGGCGTTCGTGTCGCCCAACGGCGGCAGCGGTACGGGTTTGCCTATCGGCGGCGTGGACTTCCAACCCCTGACGCCCGGCAACCAGATGATGCCCATGCCTCAGCCGCAGGGTGGCCTGCCGCCACCGCCCGGACAACCGCCCATGCCACCGCAAGGCGGTATGCCGCCCCCCGGAGCGCCCGGCGCACCGCCACCAAGGCCCAACCAGCCCCAGAGCAACATCCTTGCCCTGACGCCCCAAGGCCAAGCCATGCAGGCCATGCGGCCAAACCCACAGGCCATGCCGCAGCGCCCCGGGCCAACAGGGCCCCGCATGGCGCGCGGCGGATCGACCCATGACATCCACATGACGGAGCGCAAGTTGTGAGCTTTTATTCCCCTATCGACCGGCTGGCCCAAAACCTACCCCGTCCCAAGGGGACCGGCGCGGAGTTTATGACCGAGTTGAGCAAGATGCCCGGCTACAAGGCGCAAGAGGCCGAGGACCGTGGGCTGCAAGCGCTGACGAACCTGCCTAAAATGGAGCGGGCGCAGTTCATGGAGGCGTTGAAGAGCAAGCCGCCGGTGGTGCCTCAAACGCACGAGTTGAGTGGCGACTACGGTGGCTACGAGCCTCATCACGAACAGTACACACTGCCGGGCGGAACCAACTACCGTGAAATATTGTTGCAGCACCCAAAGGGCGCATTTAAGGGCGTAGAGCACCACTTCGATGGCACGCCAAACATATTGGCCAGCGTCCGCGTTAAGGACCGTATGGTTCCCGGCGAGATGGGTTACACCTTGCGCAACAAAACATCGGGATTTAAGAGCCGCCATCACAAAACGCTAGAAGAAGCGCAGGCTTCGATACAAAACTATCCAGAACATTTTCGTTCCACGTTGGACGTGGTGCCTAATAAAGGCCCAGACAAAAAAATACTGCACATTGAAGAGCTGCAATCCGATTGGCATCAGCAGGGGCGCGACAAAGGCTACACGCCGCCTGATGTTGCCAAGCAAATAAGTGCGGCAGAGCGTACGCATCGGGAGTTGCAACGACAATTAAATGAGGCCAAACAAAATGCGGCTTTTGTGGAAAGTGGTTTAAGCGATCCAACAACAAAACGGATGCGAGATTTGAATCCTGAAATGATTCAGCGCTTGGAAGCGTCCAAAATTAAGCACAACAACACCATCATGGAACTGCTTCCGCAGGTCATGAAGGCCGAGGCCGCGCACCAAGACCTGCTGCATCAGTCAAAAAACACCGTGCCCGATGCCCCGTTCAAAAAGAACTGGCATGAGATGGCGCTCAAAAAGATGATTCACCATGCCGCCGCCAACGGCTACGACGCCATCGCCATTACGCCGGGACGAGAGCAAGCGGATCGGTATGGACTGGCCCAACACGTTGGCCTTATCAGGCATATGACGCACGGAGATAATCCCAATAGCGGAATCTTGTTTGCTTATGACCCACAAGGTAATCAAATAGTGCGAGAAGACGATGTGCCACACGAAAAACTATCTGAGTACATTGGCAGAGAAGGCGCTAAAAAACTCATGGATCAAAAACCGGATGGCGTTGGGTATCGTGAATTAAGTGGAGAAAACCTTCAAGTTGGTGGCGAAGGCATGAAAGGCTTCTACGACAAGATTGTGCCCAACTTCCTGAACCAGTTCGGAAAGAAATACGGCGCAAAGGTCGGGCAGATTCAAGTGCCTGTCGTGCATGCACTTCAAGGGCTTAGGCGAGTAAATAATTACCCAGACGATCCACCGTTGACCCTGCACCACTTCCCCATCACCCCAGAGATGCGCGAGGACGTGGTGAAGAACGGCGTGCCGTTGTACGCCAAGGGCGGCGGGGTTGAGGTCAAGCCCACGGTGAAGGACGAGACAATCCAACGCAAGATTCCCGAGATGGAAGAAGCGGCCAAGGCCCTGCAAGCCGGGACCATCACCCGGGCGCAGTACGACAAGGTAGTCAAGCAACACAAGCCCGTAAAACCCTACGAGTTCGTGCCGCAACCCGCCACGGACGAGGACGCAGAACGTGCGTTGATGGCCAACAAGAAGGCGCAATGGCGCGGGCACGAGCAGTGGCCCGCTGGCCGCAAGGTCGGATTGCGTTTGGACATCCCGGCGTACGAGAACCACGGCGTGTGGGTTAATTCCATCCACGACGAAGAGGGCAACGGCGAGGACAAGTACCCGACCGCGTACAACTCGGTGTCATCGGTAAAGAACGCCACGTTCGACGCCAAGCCGGAAAAGGCTGTGCGCGTGGCCACTGGTGAGCAAAACAAGTCACCCTTTGCCCGCATCCGTGGTGAGCTGCACCACATGACCGAGGACGAGGCGGTGGAGCACATGAAGGCCCACCTGAACCACCCGGACTACGTGCAGGTTGGCATGGACCCGCGCAGGCACGGCTACTTCTACGACCGCAAGACCATGAAGCCAATCACCCATTCTGCCCACGTGGTGCAGATTGGCCCGTTGGTACTGGCGCACAAGCCCACCTATGGCAAGCGCGAGACCTACGCCAAGGGCGGTGACGTTCACTCTGGTGGACCGGAGATGGGCATCAATGTCCGGTCGGACAAAAAAGCAAATTTGCAATACGCCGATTTGATCGTCGATGGCCACAAAACATACGAGTCCCGCAACGGCGACACGCTGCGCCCTTATGTTGGCAAGCGGGTGTCCATAGTGCGCACTGGAGATGGCCCGGCCAAGGCCATAGGCGCGGTCACTGTCGGTGAGCCCATAGTCGTGGACCGCAAGAAATTTCGCAAAATGGAAAAACAACATCTGGTGCCCGAAGGATCGGCATTTGATATTGCCAGCGGAACCAAGCACCTGTACCCGATGCACGAGCCAGAGCGCTCTGAGAGCGAAAGGGACGTTGGCCACGGCATTGTGGCGCGCAAGGTCCACATGGCCGACGGCGGACCCGTGCCGCCTCTGCGTCCACTGAATCCCCAGCTTGCTGCGCTGCGTGAGCAATTTGCCGCACAGTCCGCGTTGCACAAGGCGTACAACGAGGCCATGAAGAACGTGTACACCAACCAGATGCCGACTTTCAAAGATTGGGTGGCGTCGCAGGGCAAGGCCAAGGGCGGCAGCATCAAGCCGGTCGGCTACACTAAAGAGCAAGTTACAGTTTCACCAAATCTCGACGCCATGCGCTACGAGCTGATGAGCGTGAAACGCTACACTAAGAAGGTTAAATGATGGCAGACCAAGACGACGACCTGAACGACCCCGAGCTGAACGAAGACGGATCGGCGGACGTTGAGCTGCCCGAGGACATTTCCGACGTCGTGGAGATGCCAGACGGCTCTGCCGTGGTGAGCATGGACACCACCGGCCCAGAGGAGTCGCCTGACTTCTACGCCAACATGGTTGAGACCATGGACAGCTACGAGCTAAACAGCTTGGGCATGCGCTACGTCAACCTGCTGGACAAAGACAAGAACGCCCGCGAGGAGCGCGACAAGCAGTACGAAGAGGGCATGAAGCGCACCGGGCTGGGCAAGGACGCCCCCGGCGGAGCCAACTTCTACGGCGCATCCAAGGTGGTGCATCCGGTCATGGCCGAAGGCTGCGTGGACTTTGCGTCCCGTGCCATCAAGGAGCTGTTCCCACCGGACGGCCCGGTCCGCACCAAGATCATTGGTCAGGTTGACGACCTGAAGACGCAGCGGGCCGAGCGCAAGCGCGACTTCCTCAACTGGCAGATCACCGAGCAGATCGAAGAGTTCCGCGACGAGCAGGAGCAGATGCTGACCCAGCTACCATTGGGCGGATCGCAGTTCCTAAAACTTTGGTACGACGAGCAGAAGAAGCGCCCGACGGTGGAATTCCTGCCCATCGACCGCGTGATCCTGCCCTTTGCGGCCACCAATTTCTACACCGCCCAACGTGCGGCCGAGGTCCACGAGATCACCGAGTGGGAATACAACCGGCGCGTGGCCAGCGGCATGTACATCGGCGGCTCCAACCTGACCAGCGGCCAAGAGCCCGAGCAGAGCCGCCCGCAAAAAGCCAACGACAAGATTGAGGGAAAGCAGTTCCAAGACAACGACGACGGTCTGCGCAAGGTCTACCACATATACGTGTTCTTGGAGTTTGAGGACGACAACGAAACCAAGGGCGAGATGGCTCCGTACATCATGATGGTGGACGAGCAAAGCTCCGAGGTCATCGGCCTGTACCGTAACTGGGAAGAGGGCGACGAGACGATGACCAAGCTCGATTGGATCATCGAGTTCAAGTTCATCCCATGGCGCGGCGCCTACGCCATCGGCCTGCCGCACCTGATTGGTGGATTGTCCGCAGCACTGACCGGCGCACTGCGCGCTTTGCTGGACTCGGCGCACATCAACAACGCGGCGACCATGCTCA
>Ga0114978_10001156_pt1 | contig 22279 bp, 12 predicted proteins | sample S_140212_EF_Meta_FD_87027 | JGI IMG/M metagenome (GOLD analysis project Ga0114978, IMG submission 87027) | Freshwater microbial communities from Lake Simoncouche, Canada to study carbon cycling - S_140212_EF_MetaG | ecosystem: Environmental > Aquatic > Freshwater > Lake | place: Lake...
ACTGGACCGGTATATCCTGTCGGACCTGTATCTCCAGTAGGACCAGTATCTCCTGTAGATCCAGTAAATCCAGTAGGACCAGTTTCTCCTGTAAACCCAGTAGGTCCAACTACAGATCCTCCATCAACAAATCCAGAACCATCATATAAATATAAATGAGAATCAGCTAATATTATATATGCATCACCAGATACTGGAGAAACTATAGATGATAGATCACCAACAGTATTTAATACTCCTTTGAATTGAATTCCTGTTCCAACTGGTCCTGTATATCCTGTTGCACCTGTTTCTCCTGTGGGGCCACTAAATCCGGTTGAACCAGTTTCTCCAGTGGGACCAATATCTCCTGTTGAGCCAGTTTCTCCAGTAGGACCAGTAGATCCAGTTAAACCAGTAGGTCCAGTTTCTCCAGTAAATCCAGTTGCACCAGTCTGTCCTGTAAATCCAGTTGGACCAAGTACAGATCCACCATCAACAAATCCTGTACCGTCATATAAATATAAATGGGAATCTGCTAATATTATATATGCATCACCAGATACTGGCAAAACTATAGAAGATAAATCAACTACATTATTTAATACTCCTTTGAATTGAATTCCTGTTCCGACTGGACCCGTATATCCGGTAGGGCCTGTGTTCCCAATTGAACCAGTTGAACCTGTTTCTCCTTTTGCACCATTTAAACCAGTTGCACCATTTAAACCAGTTGCACCAGTTGCACCAGTTGCACCAGTTTCTCCTGTAGCACCAAGTACACCGGTTGCTCCACTGCTACCAATAATAAGTTGATTATTTTGATTAGCTGATAATGTGATATTTCCTAAATATAGTGTACTACCAGATAAATATAGATCTTTAAATCTAAATGTTGGAGATCCTAAATCATATGTTATATCAGTTGTTGGTATTAAAGAACTATTTATACTTCCGATATCTCCAGTTGGACCAGTTGGACCAAGTACAGATCCACCATCAACAAATTGAATTCCATTATATAAATATAAATGAGAATCTGCTAATATTATATATGCATCTCCATTTAATGGAGATACAATTAATGATAAATCTAATACATTATTTAATACCCCTTTAAATTGAATTCCTGTTCCAACTGGTCCAATTGCACCTGTAAATCCTGTTGCTCCTGTTAGACCAGTTGCACCAAAACCAGTTGGTCCAATTGAACCAGTTGGACCGGTTGATCCAGTTGATCCAGTAGTGCCAATATCTCCAGTTGGTCCAGTTGAACCGGTTAGTCCAGTTGATCCAGTTAAACCAATAGATCCAGTTGATCCCGTTGGCCCAGTTAATCCAGTTGATCCAATTAAACCGGTCGCACCTAAACCTGTAGGTCCAGTAGATCCAGTCAATCCAGTTGGTCCGAGTATAGATCCACCATCAACAAATTGAATACCATTAAATAAATATACTCGTGAATTTGTTAACACTATATATGCATCTCCATTTGATGGCGAAATAATTGAAGATAAATCTGAAATATTTGCAACAGTCCCTTTAAATTGAATTCCAGTTCCTACTGAACCAGTACTACCTGTGGATCCCGTCGGCCCATTAATATTAGCAATTAATGGCCAAGAATTTATTGACAATTTACGTATTCTACTATTTTCTCTGTCTGCAAGGTAAATATCTCCAGTATTATCAATTGATATACCGTAAGGTTTTAGTTGCGCACTAAGGGCTGGTCCATTATCACCAGCAAATATCTGTGTTCCATTACCAGCTATAGTTGTTATAACCCCTGACACACTAACCTTGCGTATTCTATTATTTCCCGAATCAGATATAAATAAACATCCAGTGCCATCCACTTTTATATCACTAGGATAGTTTAAACTAGCATTTGTTGCTTGTCCATTATCACCAGTAAACGCAGCAATACCGTTTCCTGCTATAGTTGATATTATACCAGTTGATATAGCAACTTTACGGATTCTGTGATTACCGCTATCACTAATATATATATTTCCAGCGCTATCTAAAGTAACTCTACTTGGATTACTAAAGCTGGCGCTTGTTGCTTGCCCCCCATCACCAGAAAATCCAATACTTCTATTACCAGCAACTGTTGTTATAATACCAGTTGATACAGTAACTTTACGAAGAACTTGACCTGCCTGATCAAGTATATATATATTTCCAGCAACATCTAATGCTATTCCAGTTGGTACATCTAATGTTGCATTTATTGCAAGACCTCCATCACCTGTGGTTCCAGCTATACCAGTTCCAACTATAGTTGTTATAATTCCAGTAGCTGCAGTAACTTTACGAATTCTCCGATTATTTATATCTGCTATATATATATTTCCGTTACTATCTACAGCGATAGATTGATTATTTGCCCCTATTTGCGCTAGCCACGCTGAGTTACCATCACCAGAAAATCCGGGGGTTGATCCTGCAACTGTCGTTATTACACCAGAAGTAGAAACTTTACGAATAAATGCGTTACCCGAGTCATTTATATATATATTTCCTGTTCCATCAAGAGCAACATCATATGGGTTAGTAAATTGTGCACTTAAAGCTTGGCCACCATCTCCAAAAAATCCTTGTACCCCTGATCCTGCAATAGTGTTTATAAAATACTCTGTTTGAGAAATATATTGATACATATTACCAGAGGTTGTATTAATATAATAAGTTCCATCAATCGCAGTTAAACCAGTTGGATCAGTCATTCCATTTAATATTTGGGTACCATTTATTCCTGTTGGGCCAGTGAAACCAGTTGATCCGGTTGATCCAGTTGGTCCTGTTGGTCCAGTTGGTCCGGTTGATCCTGTAAAGCCTGTTGCACCATATCCGGTTGATCCTGTTGACCCTGTTGACCCTGTTGGTCCTGTTGATCCTGTAAAGCCTGTTGCACCATAGCCTGTTAATCCTATTGGTCCAGTTGATCCTGTTGATCCTGTTGGTCCAGTTGATCCTGTAAAGCCTGTTGCACCATAGCCTGTTGATCCTGTTGGTCCTGTTGACCCGGTTGATCCTGTTGTTCCAGCTGATCCTGTAAACCCTGTTGCACCATAGCCTGTTGCACCAGTTGGACCAACAGTACCTCCATACTGTAATTGATTCCATGTTAACACTCCATTACCAATCTTAAAATTATATGTATTTATATCAATGCCAATTTCTCCATCAGCTAATATTGGATTTGTTGTAGTCCATTCAATAGTAGAACCTCTTCTAAATTGAAATTGAATAAATGGCATCTTTTTATAGATATATACATGTATCACAAATTTTTTATTAAAATCAAATTTATTTAATACTAATTATTAAATAAACTCTAAACTATATATTATATTAATTTAATTAGATCATAAATAAATCATTATTTATAATTAAATTAATTTACACCACCACAATTAAAAGCTGGACCAATTACATAATTACTTATTGGAAATCCTCCGTCAAAACTATACGCGCTAATTGAACCAGTTGGTCCAGTTGGTCCGATAGTACCGGTTGATCCAGTGGTACCTCTTGAACCAGTAGCACCAGTTGGTCCTACAACTGATCCACCATCTACAAATTGAGTACCATTATATAAATATAAATGTGAATTAGACAATATTATATATGCATCACCTCTTACTGGGGAATTTACTAATGATAATTCAGATACATTATTTAAAGCTCCTTTAAATTGAATACCAGTACCAACTGCACCTGTCGGTCCGGTTGTGCCAATACTTCCTGTAAGACCAATTGAACCAGTAGCACCTGTTGGACCTAGAATAGATCCACCATCAGTGAATTGAATCCCATTATATAAATATAAATGTGAATTAGCCAATACTATATATGCATCTCCTTGTATTGGAGATGCAATTAATGATAAATCTGAAATATTATTTACAGTACCTTTAAACTGTATTCCTGTTCCAACTGCACCAGTTGGACCAGTAAAGCCACTTGGTCCTGTAAATCCAGTTAGACCAATTAATCCTGTAAAGCCACGAGGTCCTGTAAATCCAGTTGATCCAGTAGAACCAGTTGGACCTAAAATAGATCCACCATCTATAAATTGACTATTATTATATAAATATAAGTGTGAGTTTGCTAATATTATATATGCATCTCCCTGAACTGGTCCAATAATTAATGCTAAATCAGATACATTATTTAAAGTACCTTTAAACTGTATACCAGTTCCAATAGGACCAGTTGATCCAGTAGAACCGGTTAATCCAGTATAGCCAGTGAATCCTCTAATACCGGTAGGTCCAGTAAAACCAGTTGATCCAGTATTACCCGTTGGTCCAAGAATAGATCCTCCATCTATAAACTGAGATCCATTATATAAATAAATATGTGAATTTGCTAATACTATATATGCATCGCCAGGTGCGGGTAATACTATCAATGATAAATCAGATATATTATTTACAGTTCCTTTAAATTGAATACCTGTACCTACAGGACCAATCGCACCAGTAAAACCAGTTGATCCAGTATTACCAGTTGGCCCCAAAATAGTACCACCATCTACAAATTGGATCCCATTATATAAATACAAGCGAGAATTTGATAAAATTATATATGCATCTCCTTGACTTGGTGAAACAATTGATGACAAATCAGATACATTATTTACTGTACCTCTAAATACAATACCAGTACCAACTGGACCAGTCGCACCAGTTAGACCTTGAAATATAATACCATCTTTATAGATATTACCAAATAGATTAAAATCTTGTTGAAGCGTTAGGTTTCCATAAATTGATAAATCATTATAAATATTTGAAACTGTCGAAATTGTATATGCAAGCGATGGTACTATATCATATGAAAAAGTTATATTATATACTAAATTGTTTATATATGATGAATTATTATATATAGTATAACGTACATTAATTTGTTCATTCGCAACTAGTAGTAACGATATAGATCCACTTGAAATAAGATTTGATATACCTGTATATGAGTCTAATTCAAATAATAAACTATTATCACTATTTCTTAATAATTTTATTGATAATTGTAAATTATTTGGATTTACTATTCCAGTATAAGATAATTTTAAATAAACTTGTTTTCCAAGTGGAAAATTAGAAGGAACTATAAAACTACCAATGTTTGTATTTGTCTGTATTCCTGTTAGATCATATGGAGGTGATATATAATTAAATGTTTGAAAAGTACTATTATTAAATGCATTAAGATTATATACTGTATTTTGATTATTTATTAATAGATTACCATAAGTATCAGAATTTAATACTACTCTACCTGACATAATAGTTATAATATATTGATATATATTATATATACATAATTAACTTAGAACTTGAAAATTTAAGCGATTCACTTATTTAAGTTTAAAATATATTAATAAAATTATTAATATTATTAATTTTATTAATATTATTAATTAATGTTTGATTAGAAATTATAATCTATATATAATAACAAATTAATAAATATTTATAATATATATTATAAATATCTATAAGAATATGATAAATTTTATTATTATATTTAGTTTATTTTCATATGTAACTGCATTTAGTAATCCAACTCCTTATCATACTCAAGATCTAAGTATTAAAAAAATAAATTTACAAAAAAGAAATATACAAGAATTATCTGTATCTCCATCTGAATCTGCTTCTACATTTGATTCATTATTTATTTCAGTATCACCGTCGCCTTCTGTATCATCTTTTATAACGCCTTCATATTCATATATAAATACAAAATCTATTATTAATAGTCCTACTGCTACTGCAACATGTCCGTATCGTAATTATAATGCAGCAACAGATTTCTCATCAGTACAGGGTTCGAATGGATGGTATTATGGTTACTATAATTCTGGTACTTTTACACAGTTTACAAATTATGCAATTTCAAATACAGGAAGTGTTGGATCAGTCTATTCATGGAATTATAATGTAGCATCAAATGGTATTATATCTAGTACAATGATGATGCCAAACGGTGCTAATAGTTGTAATACTCAAACATATGGCGATATTACACCAGTTTTAAGATGGTATAATCCAATCGGTTCGTGTTATCAAGATATTACATTAACTATTAGTATATCACATGGATCAAATGGTGGTGTAACTGCACAATTAACTGTAAATGGAAATATAATTTATTCTAATTCAGTTGGTGGTACATTATCATATACAAATAGTTTTAATCTATTTGGAATAAGTAGTATTGAACTTAGTATTGGTCCTATAAATCATAATTGTGATTATGGACAAACAACTTATTCATTAAATATTTCACCTATCGGAAATAGTGTAACAAGTATTCAATCAATTTCAACTACTTCAAGTAATATTAAAAGTCTTTCTCCAATAAGAACTTTTAGCAATTCATATACAATAAAGAATACTATATCGAGTTTACCAAGTCGAAGTTCAACTCAATCTTCTAAAGAAAGTTTTTCAACCTCAGTATCTCAAACTAATACTAAATCAACTTCTATCTCAAAAAGTCCAAGTATTTCAGTTTCATCTTCTAGATCACCGTATAATTCGAATAGTGTATCTCGGTCAGCAACTGCAACAGCAACAGTTTTCTATACAGGTAATTGGACTGATTATGGTCCAGTATATTGGAATGTTCCACTTTCGAACACAGGAAGTGAAACTATTTCAGAATGTATGATACGCTGTTCGCTAAATCCGTCATGTGGTGGAATAAGTGTTAATACACCATGTTTTAATATTCCATTAAATTCACCAAGTATTTACACAACTGTATGTGCAAATTGTTTTATTATTCCAATGGAGGGTGTAGGATCTGGAACATTTGTGCCAAATGCTGGTTGGGAATCATTTATCATATATGATAAAATATTTCCACCAACAACTACATCAATTACTACTAAATCATTAACAGTTTCTTCTTTACCTACATCTTCACTACAACTATATACAACTTTCAATATGTGTAGTCCAAATAATAATCAAATAACATTACCAATCGTAAATTCATATACAACTTTATATACAAATTTAGCTGCTACATATGGAAATAGTCTTAATTGTGAATTTACAATAAATGGGGGCAACAATTATGCAATATTTCAAGTAAATTTTACTACTTTTACAACTGAAGGATGCTGTGATTTTTTAAAAATATCTGATGCTACAAATACACAAGTATTTAGTTATGCAGGTTCAACTATACCGGCTTCATTTTTAATAAGATCACCATATATAAAATTACAATTTATAACAGATGGTTCAGTTGTATTTAGTGGTGTATCTGTAAGAATTACACTAATATATCCTTCATCGTCTGGTTCGTCATCTTTTTCAACTACAAATAGTTTAAGTCCGACATTATCTAAATCTAGTAGTAATTCAAAAACTGCATTTAATTCTATATCATCTACAAAATCTATATCAAACTCTAAATCAGCTTCAACAACTAGTTCAGTTTCATCTTCTGCATTTGAAACAAAATTGTCATCAATAACTAATTCAATATCTTTTTCTACATTAGAAACAAGATCACCTTCAACAACTAATTCAATGTCTCCTTCTGAATTTGTGACAAAATCACCATCTGTATCTAAAACTAATATACTAACTTATACAAGGTGTTATACATATACTCCATATTCAACTAATAGTAATTTTTCAACTAATTCACCAATCTCAACTAGTAGTATTCTTGAATCTTTATCAAAATGCTCAACAAATACTGTTAAATATACTAATACTTTAACAAGTAGCACAACAAATACACCATCAGTTACTGCAATACAATCACCATCGTATAATACACCATCGAATATTACTTCAATTAGTCATTCAGTATCACCTACACATGCAGCATCATCTTCACCAAGTAGTGCAACATCTCCTACTTCTTTTTTCTCAAGTTGTCCTTCAAATTCAATTAGAGGATCAATTACTTCATCAAATAGTATTTCACATTCAGTAACATTATCTCCAACTGTTTCACCATCTCCAATTATAATCTTATCAAATGAAGATATTGGAAAGCAATTATTAACACAATTTGTCGGAAATAAAACATCATTGTCATCAGATGAAGCAACAACTGTCATCAATACAATCCAAGACTTACCACATGATCAAATTAAAGATGTTTTAAGAACTGTTGGAATATTAACTTTAGGATCAAATCCTACAGGATCATTCTCTATTTCTACAACAGCATTTGATTTTCATGCACAGGTACTACCACCAAAACCATTAGTTATTAATTCGTCGAGTTTTGGATTAAATGTTCCAAAATTAAATATTTCTGGTTCAGCAGTTAGTTTAATATCGTGGAATACAAATCCATATCAATCAAATACAAGCATTGATACAAAATTATATAGTGTTAGTTTATCAAGTTTAAATGGTACTGAATTGTCAATTAGTAATTTATCAACTCCTTTACAGTTTACATATGCTTTATCATTGCCTGCAAATGATACACGTGTAAATATTCCAAATTATAGAATTAATTGTCTAGATGATATTACATATATAATTTCAAATAGTAAACCTGTTTTTATACAGTTAGTTAAAAATAATTCTGGATATATTATACCTTGTCCAGATGGAGAACATATAGTCGCATGTGATAGTCAATCAACTCAATTAGTTGTTCCAACATTAGTAACATTTAATTGCCCAGTACCAAAATATGAAGCAAAATGTGTATATTGGTCATTTAAGACAAATGATTGGGCATCTGATGGATGCTATGTAGTTTCTGTAACTAAAGATACACTTGTATGTAATTGCACACATATGACAGACTTTGGATCACGATTAGATGCAGTATATCAATCAAATAAAGATATATTTGCAGGAGCTGCAGATGTATATTCATTAGATGGATTAATAAAATTTAAACAATTTTATATAACATTTGGTTCAATTGCAATTGTTGGATTAATTACATTTTTAATTGGATTAATATTGGATATACGAGATTCTAGAAAATATTATGATATATTACTAAAGGATCCAATTATAAAGGAATTAAAAAATCAAACAGGGTGTTTAATAGATGTATGCTATGAATATTCAGTTAGTTTTAAAAAAACAGAAAATAAAACAGAAAATAAAACAGAAAATAAAACAGAAAGTAAAACACCTGTAGAAGTATATGGATTTCATAGATTTATATCAATTTGGTGGAATCGTCTTATATTCCAGCATTCTCATATTTCCGCATTTTTTAGATTTGATCCAAGACTACCAAGATTATTTAGATTGTTAATAATTTTTGTCGCTCAATTTAATTCATTATTCTTAAGTGCATTTTTATATTCATTTAAATATGGAGACACAACTAACAATATTGAATTACCACAAATTACAATAACTGAAACAATTGTATTATCAATAATTACAGCAGTATTAAATGTACCTATTATTACATTTTTTATTAAATTAATGAATACATCAGGAATAGATGAATTTAAATGGAGATATCCTATTTTATATGATGAATTAATTAGAAGACATGCATTTGAACAAGAATTATCCAAATATGATACAGATGAATTAGATGTAAGACTATTAAATATTATAAGATTTAAAGATAAGACTTATATTGAAAGTTTAAAAAATAGTATAAAAATAGATAAAAATAAGAATGATTTTGCTTTTAGTACAGATAAAGGTGAATTTGATAGTGATGATCATACAATTATTGATATGATCTTAATATATTTATGTAATTATAAACCCAAGAAGAGGGATATTAAAAAGGGATCTATTGATAAGGCTTATCTAATTGCAAATAAGGAATATCCAATAACACCTAAAAAATTATATTTATTATCTTATTTACCATTCCATACAATTAAAGGAGGACTTGTATTTTTTTTATCAATTGGTTGGTTTATATGGTGTTTAAATTACTTATTATTATTTGCTGCACATAATGCAGTATCAGTTTCAAATAATATGTTAACATCTTTTGGAATTTCAGAGATAAGTACAGTTTTAGTAACTCAACCAATTGTATTATTCTTCATGTTATGTTTTGCATATATTATGAATAGATTATCAAATAAATATACATTCTTAAAATCCGTTAAAAGAATTCCATCACTATATTATTTTTCCGATCCATTTGTAAAGCCTTATTCATCATTATTAGCTACGGGATTTGCATATAGAATTTTCTTAAATGGTCCTGCAGATATTTCTCAAAGTACAAAAGTACCTCAAACAATTAAGGATTTAGGATATACTACATTAAATGGAGTTATCGAAGGTTTTGAACATATTGATCACGTACCATCTATAAGAGATATTAAAATGATTGAATTATATGAATTATTAAAGAATCAAGATGAAATTAGTAGATTAACAAATGTTATATATATAAATGATGTTGAAAATTATAATTATAAAAATGAAGATCTAACAATTAAAGAATTAAAAGATACGCAATTAAATTTTTATAAATTTGAAAAAATCATAAAAATTGATAAAAAGAGAAAAAGATGACGCCTTTATATTTATTTCGCCATAATTGATGACCAGATACCAGATTGAGAACCAATCGTTGGTTCACTTATATAAAAATTATCTTTTGATTGTAATGAAAACCAAAATTGATCTAATGCATAATAAGTTGTAAACTTTTTTTCATTTGGATTTGTTATTTTAAACTGTTCTACTTCATCTTCTAACTTTTTCATTCCATTTGTAAAATTATTTAATAAAGTATCTGTATATGTAGAATTAACTAAATATCCCGCTGTAGTTGTACCATATTTAATTTTTTTAATAGACTCAATATCTGTATCAATTTTTTTTACCCAGTGTGTACTAAACATAAATACATCCCATTTATTTTCATACTTTTTAGAAAACTTTGAAAGTATACCTAATACTTCATCTTTAGATAACTTAAATATGAAATCATCTTCTAAAATTAGAAATCTATCCCATTTCATATCTTTAGCATATTCAAGTGCTTTAATATGACTTTTACTACATCCTAAATGACCACATGTTTTGTCTAATACTGCCTCTATTCTATGAATCATTTCTAATGGTATTTCAACTTTATTACATTCCTCCAATATTTTTTTAAGTCTATCTGTTCTATCAATAAGATTTATAAACATAATACCATCTATAAAATCTTCGTATTTTAATGATTTATCTTCGGACATCTTATATCTATATTTATATATATATATATCTATATTTATATATCTATATATCTATATATCTATAAATAAATAATTATATATCAAATTTTGAACAATACTTTATGATAAAGATAAAGATCTAATTTTTATGAATTTTAAAAAATAAGATGTTTATATAGTTAATAACTTATCTAATAAAAAAAATTATTTAGCCATAATAGATGACCAAGATCTTGATCTAGATCCTATATGTGGTTGACTTATATAAAAATTATCTCTTTTTTGTATAGATTTCCAATATTGATCAAGTGCATAAGCAGATGTAAATTTTTTTTCATTTGGATTACTTATTGTAAATTCTGTAACTTCTTTTTCTAATATTTTCATACCCTCATAAAAATTATCATATAAGGTATCAATATATATGTTATTAACTAAATATCCACAAGTAGTTGTACCATATAAGATTTTCTTAATAAAATTAATATCAGTATCAATTTTTTCATTCCAATAAGTAGTAAACATAAATACATCCCAATTATTGTTATATTTTTTATAGAATTCAGATAATAAATATAATACTCTTTCTTTAGGTAAATCAAAAGTAAAAGAATCTTCTAAAATTAAGAATTTTTTCCATTTCATTTCTTTTGCATATTCTAGTGCTTTAATATGACTTTTAGTACATCCTAAATGTCCACATACTTTATTAGAAATTCCTTCAATTCTATGAACCATATTTAATGGAATTTCCATTCTTTTAAATTCTTCTGTAATTAGCTTAAGTCTATCAGTTCGATCTTCTAAGTTTATAAAAATTATACCATCAATAAAATCTTCATATTTAAATGACATTAATTTATTTACAGTTGACGCTAATAATTTTTTATTAGATTCAATATTAAAATTTAATTGCATCCACTCTTGTGGATTGTACTTATTTTCTATAAATTTATTTATTGTATTTTTAATAGGTTGATCATAAAAAAATAAACTTCCTGTAGATTTATTTATATATTTCCATCCACCTAAAATATCTTTATTTAATAATACTGGTAGATTAAGACATAGTGCTTCGACAATTATTCTTGGACTTGCATCATAACGAGATGCATTAAATAGATACTTACAACTATTCATTTTTTCAAGAAAAATATACCATTCTAAGTGACCAGTAAATTCAATCTTTTCAGAGAAATCTGGTCGTCTATCACCACCGCCAACTAAAATTTTTAAATTCATTACATCTGCCATATAATTTAACCATTTACGAGCAACATCTACTCCACGAATCCATGTATTCCATTCACCATTTGGTAAAGAACAAAAAAAATCATATTCTTTTTTAGTATTCTTTTTTGAAATATCAACTAACTTCTGTTTATGTGCATACTGATCACTATCACTATATAATAATAAAGGTACACTAGATGGAATAAAATTTTCTGGATCTTTAAAGCAATGACACCATAAAATTACTTTATTATGATATTCCTTTAATTTAATATATTGTTTATAATTCTCTTCTTCAGATTCTCCAGTAGGGTTTACATTTAGTTCTGGGTAATTTTGCCATGCAGATAAACCAATTAATTTCTTAGTCTTTAGTAATTCATCTAATTTATCAAAATTTTTAATATGTTTACGAATAGCAATATAATTAGTTGATTCTTTATTTTCATCAATAACATCAATAATTCCCCAATCATCATCATATAATTTATCACCAAATGATAATTGTTTATACATTATTTTTATATATATCTTTTATTTTTTATATATATGTAATAGTATATATGTCTGAATTACTTAATTTAATTATTCATATTTCTACTCCAATTGTTGCATTAAGTCAAACATTTACAACATATTATAATAATGTCGAAAATATAGTTACAAAAGTAGTTGTATTTATTAAGATATTAGTCGTTTTAACAACTTTTGGATACTTAAATTATTTATATTTTTATAAAAATCAATATACAATTCAATCATCTGTTTTATTATTATTATTAATAAATTCAATAACTTTTATAATGTTTATAATAACTATTTATCTTATGTTTACAAAGAATCCTAATTCACAACCACTTGACAATAGTAAAACTGAAGTCCTATAGTTATAACCAATAATTAACTTTATTTTTATATAAATAATAAAATATAAAAATATAGATATATACAAGTATATACAATAAAAAAAGAAAATGACGCAATCTTGTCCTACTGCAATTATATTACTAAAATCTAAAAAACTATATATAACTCATCTTACATCATATAATCTAGCAGATTATATAAATAATGAATGGCTAAAAAAATATCAACCAATTGAAATTGTACGCGAGTATGATCAAAATCGTAATTTTAAGCGATTACTAATTAAATATATTATAGACTATTCAATCGAAAATGTTCGAGGTGGAAAATATACTAATATAAATTTAACTGAAAGAGAAATTAAGCAAATTAATGTAGATATTGAAAAATATAATTTATCAAAGAATACAAAAGGATCTCCATATTTAATGGATAATATTTTTGGTATACATCATAATACATCCGACGATGATAGTGAAGACCAATTTCATATGTAAAAATTGTTTTTGTTTTTTTTATTTAAAGATTAAAAAGAAAATTCTCGATCAACTTCAAATGCCCATTTAAATTTCTCTTGTAAGGATTTATTAAATATCTTATCAATTTGTATATCGTGTTTTTTCATAAATGATACAGTTATTCTCGGATCAATATAATTTATCTTTGATGTACCTAATGATAAATTCTTTAATTCTTGTTTTAATTCTAATTTAGTCTTTAATCTCTTAATTTTATCTGCATATTTGGATGGATCTTTTGCATTCTTTTTCTTTTCTTTTAGATCTTTTATTTGGTCTTTTAATTTTATGGTTTGTTCAGAAAAATTTTTAGATATATTCTTTTGATGATTACATAATAATGCTACCTTTGCATTTGCTTTATTAAATCCATCTAATAATAAATCATATTTATCATCCTTATCATAGTCGTTGTATTTCTTTGTGATAGTATCTAATTCATTAGCAAATAAATTACTTGCATTATATGTTCTAAATACTTTTGCTGTTAATCCATCCATAAATGTTTTTAAATATTCATTTAAATCACTAGTTTTTATTTTGTCAAAGATATCATCATCTTTATTCTTATTTCTTTTTAAATCATTTAAATTTTTATATACTTGTTCATCAACAGTAAATGTTCTAACATATCTTACACTATCTTTACCCAAAAAATCTAATTTAATTTGATTATTTTCTAAATTTTCAATATGTTCAACTCTTAATGAGACTACTCCGACTGTATCTGCTTCATCATCTCCTTTTTCATTTCCAACTCTTAATGCAAAATTATCAATAAAATATAATGCAGTCGATAATTGTTTAATTTTAATATCTTCACTTAATAGATTTTCATTATTCTTCATTTTAATTGTTTTAATATGTTTTTTTAATCTTCTTGCAGTTTCAAACTTATCTAAATCTCCTTGAGCTTTCATATCTGATTTATCTGATAGCCATACATATTTTGTCTTTCCGGTTATATCATCTTTCCAACTTGCTAACCAAATACTATTTTTTTCGTGAACAATTGATCCCCATTTACCATCCTCTAATTTAGGAACAGGTGAATCTTTACTTAAGTTTAATGTAATATCTTCTGGTCGTATTCTTCTTTTTATTTTTCCAATGTATGGATGGCATCCACGTCCAATAAATATTGATGGAGGTTCAACCATATAGTTGCCAACTGGTTGTGGTTTTCCATCAACATGTGCAGTTTTATATTTTTCAGTATCTTTATCTTTAATCTCTTTAATTAGTTCTTTCTCTTGTTTGGTAAGAATTTTCTTCTTTTCTCTTAATTCTAATATGTAATTATATATTAAACTAAAATCACAATTTTCTAAATCTTGAATTATATGTTCCTTTCCTAAAATCTTTCGCCAATCTTTCCAAAAGTTTCTTTTGAACTTATCACTTTTATAATATTCAGTATCAATATAACGAGAAAATATTGTTGCATATTCTTCCTCTTCATTTGCTAAACTAATCTTTTGACCTTTATATATTAAAGGTATATTATGAGGAACATATTTTGGTGGGAACATAACACCGTTATGTTGAAATGTAGTCCATTTAATATTTACTTTTCCACCAATTAAACTAATATTACTATTTTCTGGACTAACAAATTGTTTGTAAATATTATAATATGTAATATAATATGACTTACTCATAAATTATAATATATTAAAAATTTTAATATATTATTAATTATAAATTATTATATTAAATGTCTATTGCAATTAACTTTAGTAATTCAGGATTAATTTCATGTTTATTACCAGGTTCAAATGTATGTAAATCAAAATTAAATCCTTCATATTCTTCTTGCATTTCTTCTAAGATTGGTCTAAAATATTTAATACTTTGATTTGACTTAATTTTTCCTAAATTTTCTTCATCGTTTGCATTCCAACCAATTATAACTTTCATTTCATCTAATCTGTTTCCAATCTTTTTAATTGATTCACAAAATGTAGGGTGTGCTGGTACAGCTAAATATAATCTAGTATAGATATCACTATTATAAACTACATTCATAGCTACACCACCGCCTGCAGATTTTCCTAATAAATGTACGTTTGTAAGTTTAAGACATCTAATTACTTTATCAACAATAGAACCTAATTCAGTATACATTTCAACTTCTTCTTTGTATGCTTCTGCACGTATTGTAACATTAGTACTTGATCTCATTCCTTCATCTCTTTGATCAATATTTACAAATGCTCCATTTTGAATAGCTTTAAACATTTTTTCATCATAACAAATGACGTAGACAGCTTTATATTTATTTTGTAGAATATCTAAATTATTCATAATAATATTACAAGATCCACAAAATGAATTAACAGAAAATCCAGCCATGACAACTAATACAGGTTTTTCATCTGCATCTTTATTAATTATCTTTTCAACTATTCTAAAAATTCCATATTTATCTATTACTTTAGTACAATTTTGATCTAATTTATATAGATTCCATTCTTCAAATGGTAATTTTGGTAATTCATTACCATTTACATCTTTTCTGCGTATTGTTTCACCAGTTTTTTTATCTTTTGCCCAATAACATTCCTCTATCAATTCATTTACATTAGATTGTTCAGTTGTAAATTCAGAAGTAGACATTATAATTATAGTATATAATATATATAGAGATATTATAATTTATAAAATTTTATATTCTTATTTTTTTTTACCACTATTGGCGAATAATCTAAACATTTTAACGAATGATTGTAATACCATATACATTCTATGTTTGAATATATCAAAATCGGTAACTAAATTAGCAACTGCAGCATCTGTATAATCCATTGAAGAATTCATTGTATTTAGTAATTGTTCAATTTGCACATATTTGTCATATTTTTTATTCATATTCTTTTCAATTTGTGCATTATTAATTTGGGTATCAATCCATGTTTTAAATGTATTATTTATATTATATAATTGATTATTTGTAATTAATATATTAATATTATTTATAGAAGCATTTATGAGTGCTTGTAAATCGGCATAACTCAATACAGATATTGATACAGATGTATCTTTTGAAATTAAAAAATGAATTACATTATCAATATAATATGGTTTTTCAACATTAATGTATTGCGTTAATGCGTTATTATTCATGGTATCTATTCTTAGAACTGAATTTTGTAATAGACTAGTTACATATAAAATACTATCTGTAAATGTTAAATCAATAATACCTGCGAGACTTTGTGAAAAATCAAGCTGTACATTTGTATTTGCATTTATTTTTACTATTTTATCAGATCCACTATCTACAATATATAAGTATCCACTTTTGTATTCTATACCTCTAGGAAAATTTAATCCAGTTGCAATTATATTCGATTGCATTGAACTATTAATACTTATAATTTGATGATTAAATGTATCACTAATATAATAATAACCAGAAACATAAATTGCTTTGAATGGATTATTTAAATTGGTTGCAATAATAGATGATACACTTGGATTTTCATAAAAATCAATACTATTTACACTGTTCATTGTACATATAATTATATTTGAAGTATCATTTGATATTCCATTTATTGATTGACTTATTATACCTAAATCCTCGGTAATACCACTTTTATTTAAATTATACATATGATTATTATTTGAATAATAGATACTATCATCTAATTGTGTAATACCTGCATTATTTTTATTATATATATTTATAACTTTATTATTATACATATATAATGATTGTTCATCAACATGTATACCTCTTGGTTCTAATACAGTACTTATTATATTACTTGAATTAACAACTTTAATTTTATTATCAGTTGATATATAATATATGGAATTTGTAGATGTAGGTAATGTTAATGCAACTCCATGTATATTTGAATATGTCTTATTTATAATTCCATATTCATTTACACTATCAATTATATGATTATCTTTTAATACATATAAATTCGATGTATCCACTTTTATATCAATTATATTTGCATTCTGAGTTATATTATAATCATATAATGAATACATCTTTGATATATCATCAATATTATAATATAATATATTATTATTATCAAGAATATATACACTAGTATTATTATTAATTATTTTTGTTGGCTTAGTATAGTTTGTAATTAATATATTATTATTAAGAGTATTATTTCTTGAAAATGTATAAGTTGAAGGACTTAGATAATGTAATGTTGAATATTTATATAATACACTTGCATCAAATGTATAAATAAAGTTTCTATAAAATGCTAATCCATTTAATTCAGTATTATTATCATATACAGTTTTAATATCACTTAAATTTGGATGTACCAAATATAATCCAGTATCAGTTGTTACTAATAATCCATTTAATTCTGTACTATATTTAATATTATTGATTATTAATTCAACTTCTAGTTTTTGTTTTAATGATATATTTGAAAGTAATGTAATTCCTGTATTCGTTATATTATATCTTAATATATATCCATTTTGTAAACAACCTACATATAAATTATTATTATATATAGTAGTATCACACGGTGTTAACGGTGTGTTACTATCTAATGAAATCTGATAATAATCTTTTTTAGAATAATTATTTGTAGAATTTGTATGTAATTTAATAATTTCATAATTTATACTATCAGCTATAAATATATTACCATTATATGTATTTATACTTATATAACTATCATAAATATTTCCCATAAGAAATGGTGATGAAAATGTATCTAATTCATTTAAATTGTTATCAAATTTTCTTATATAATTATTTGTACTAATTAATAAGTAACCATTATATTCTGTAATTGAACTCGCACTTAGTTTTAGCTCTTTATTAAGAATTATGTTATTATTATTTAGATTTATTTTAGTGATATTTTTAATACGATCCATTATATATATATTTGATGAATCAGTAACAGATTGATGTGTTTTATATACCTCTATAGGAAGTGTTAGTATATTTGAAACACTTGAATTTGCGGAAATTGAATATATAATATTTGTTTTATCATTCTTTATGTATATTTTTCCAGAATTATATTCGATTTTTGAATATAAATCATTATTTAGTAATGATCCATCTTTTATTACAACAACGAGACTATCAACTGGATTAAGACTTGATGCATTACGATATTTAATTAATTTATCTGTATCTATAGAATAGTATGTTTTACTATTTAAATCATATGTAATTGCACTTGGAATTATATCATTTCTATATACCTGTGTATTAATATATTTATTTGAACTAGGAATATAATATGTATGTGTTATTAATCCACTATCTAATGTATATACAATGTTAGCACCATCTACATAATATGATGTAATACTTGTAGCATCTAGATAATAATTTTGTGGGAATTCATTAATTAGATTTGATACTATAAATATATTACTTTCATTTATTACCATTTTTGACTTATCATTATAACTGTAATCTATAATATTACTAAAATTCAATTCAAATATATCAAAATGATTTCCATTACTAATAATCAAATTTCCATCTACTAAACATACTAATTCGGATACAATATTTGAATCATAATTATTATATCTCATTTTTGATACATTTGTAATATTATAATCATAAAATAAACCCTCTTCATTAAATCTATAAATTAAATTATTTTCTGTATAATATATGTAGTTACCATCATATAATATATCTTGATATCCTGTAATTCCTGTAATTTTTGGTTCAGTATATTCTAATCCATCTTTTGTATATACTTTATATAATTCATTTAAATTTACATGTATATTTGATTTTGTTTCTAAATATAATAAAAGACCATCATATGCAATTGATTTTATATTTGGTAGTCCAACTATTATATTAGATGTACTACCAGTACTATTTACATAATTTGTTTTTTGAACATATGTATTATAACATGTAAATAATGTCTGATTATCGGCAACCATATCTATAACATTACCATTAACTTTAGTTAATTTAGACTTTGCAGTAGAAGTTTTATTATATTTATAAACATTTAGTGTATCATCATAAATTATATAAGATGTTTTTACTAAAAAATTATTTATTGGATTAGGTGATCCAGATATTAATATTTGATATATATCAGATGATAAATTATATGTATATAAATTATTATTATCTAAAATATAGATGTTTCCATTATTATACTCAATACGTTTGCCATTTGTTATAGTAACATTTCCAGATAGTACATTTATTATATTATTGGCATAGTTATATACATATAATTCATCACCAAGTATGTATAAGTTTGATCCATCATATGTAATAGATCTTATATTATTAAATGAATAATTAATGGTATTCTTTAATAAATTCGTAATATATCCATAATTTTTTTTTATTTTTGATAAAATTCTCATTTATTATATTATTATAAATTAAATTTTATATATATAATACTTTTTTGATTATATATATATAATTAACATCCTTCCATTAAACTAATATGTCCATATAATTCTTCACTATAATAATCAATATATGTATTTACATCTAATTTATCATAATATAAGCCACAATTTTTTAAATTATTTTCTAAGATATAAACTCCATATTCAGAAATATAATTATGTAATACTTTTATTTCTTCTAGTCTAAATGAATGAATATATGAAAATAGTTCAAATGTGCATGGTGTTGATTGTATAGAATCATTGATAATTTGCAAATACATTTTATGAATGTCATCATGAATTAATTTTAGAACTTGTGAAGGAATTATTTTTTGATATTTAAAATAGTTACTTCTTTTTTTATCATCTAAACTAATGTTATTAATAGAATTAATTAATTCTTCCATTTATATATTAAACTTAGATATATTTGTATGAATATATTTATTAATTCAATTTTTTTAAAAAATTGATAATTAAAGATATTATATATTTAAACATATAATTATATATATACTATGTCAAAAAGAAGATTTTCATGGACAGCTGCAAACGTATTTGCATCTAAGAGAACCAAGAAAGATGTAGAACCAGTAAACGACGAAGAAGAAGGTGAAGGTGATTTTGATATTGGAAAATTATTTAAGATGCCATCAAATCCTGCATGTTATACGATTGACAATAATATTTACTTTAATGATGATATCAGTATGGAAACTGTTTCAGCTCTAAATAAAGAAATTAGACAACTTCAAAATAAATTACTGGGAGTATCTATTAAAATGGGTATTGAACCACCACCAATCAAGTTACACATAACTACATATGGCGGTTCTGTACATGCTGCATTTTCTGCAATTGGTTGTATTAAATCTAGTAAAGTACCAGTTCATACAGTAATTGATGGATATGTTGCATCTGCTGGCACACTAATTAGTGTTTGTGGTGCAAAAAGATATATGCATAAACATTCTAGTATGTTAATTCACGAATTACGTAGTGGTACTTGGGGAAAAATGAGTGTAATTGAAGATGAAGTAGAAAATCTTAAAAAGATGATGACAAAAATTAAAGATATTTATATAGATCATACAAAGCTTAAAAAGAAAGATCTTGATACTATCTTAAAGAAGGATAACGATTGGTATGCAGAAGAATGTCTAAAGAATGGTCTTGTTGATGAACTAATTGAATAGACTATTTATATTTTTTTATATTTTAATTTTATTATGATTATATTTTAATTATAATATTTTTTGATTTTTCTATTATTGGTTCTGCTTGAAATGTGTTATTTGTATGAGTACGTACAGTAAATCGTATTTCAGACATTGATTCAATCATATAATCTGATAGATATCTGCTATTATCAAGAATATGTCCAGCATATGATAAATAATAAAATTGTTCAGGAATACCAAGTTTATTAAAGATGTGTTGTTTTAAAGTTGATACAAGATCATAATGATTTACAGTGTATGTATTTGTCTTATTTTGAAGATTCTTAATGAAAATTTGCATTATTATATAATTATATGATTATATAATAATAAAATAAATAAATTAAATGTTCAATTTTTCTAGATTCTTCCAATAAATCCACGTACTGTACTTCTACTATATGGATTAATTGAATCTTGTGGTGGACGACTACTAAGTAATTTTTCAATATTTTTATTTTTTATATAAAGACTATTCATATAATATATCATACCAATTATAATAACTAATATTGTTACACCAAATCCAATTAAATATGATTTAGGAATTTCAATACCATCCTTATTATTATTTGAATTAATTATTTGAACTAAAGGAGTAGGTGAAATCGAAATACTGTATGATGGATACACAAAGATTGTTGGTGATTGTGTAGAATATGATATTGGAGTATATGAATTAGATGGGGAACTTGTAATAGTACATGATCCAGAGCAAGAAGCAGACATTGAAGGAAATACTGAGTTTGTTACAGATTGTGTTGTTGATTGTGTTGCTGAAACTGTGTTTGAATAAATTGATGGAGTCGGATAAGTAGATGCACTTGAATAAGTAGATGCACTCGGATAAGTAGATGCACTTACAGTCCACATCGATGGACTCGGATTGATTGATCCAG
>Ga0114978_10001158_pt1 | contig 22264 bp, 20 predicted proteins | sample S_140212_EF_Meta_FD_87027 | JGI IMG/M metagenome (GOLD analysis project Ga0114978, IMG submission 87027) | Freshwater microbial communities from Lake Simoncouche, Canada to study carbon cycling - S_140212_EF_MetaG | ecosystem: Environmental > Aquatic > Freshwater > Lake | place: Lake...
CCTACAAGGAAAAGAAATTTGCGTATTGTTTAATGCCGATCAAACGTCAGGCTTACACACTAAAACCATCATTTATCCTAATGATGTTGCAAGTGGAGTTTATTTAATAAAATTATCATCTAACGGAAGAGAGTTAGTAGAAAAAATGATTATTAAAAAATAATTAGGATTAGTTTAAAATAAAAAAACCTCCAATTATTTGGAGGTTTTTTTATTTATATGTTTTTTTAAATCTAAAATTATTTTATTAGAATCATCATTTGATAGTTGCATGCCAAATTTCACAAACTTATCCTGGCAAGTAAAAACAATTCGTTCTCCGCCTTTTACCCAAAAACTTTGAGCAAAAACATCTGCAAAATTTCTTTCATCCAATTCAATTAAATCTAAATCAGAAATTAAGTTTAAATCAAATTCTTTTATTTTACCTCTACCGTTTATGTTGTGCTGATAATAAATGGTTCCGTTTTTAATCCACAATTTTTCTTTCCCAAATTGTTTCCACATAAAAACTCTAAATATTTTGTATTCGAAATATGCCCAAAATCCAAGCCATATAATAACAAATAGCTTTGCACTTTGCTGCGTTAAGCTAAAATAATTAATCATAATAATAACGCCACCAATGGTCCATGCTAATAACCACAGTAATAATAAAATAGTTTTTTGTTTACTTTCAGTAGGCAAAATAACTAAACTAAACACGTTGTTTTTTATAAGTATTGAGCATCGATTACCATTTGCTTTTATGTTTTCCATATTTATAAAACTACATTTTTACTAAATACTTTCCTTCCATATATGGGATTACAGCACATTGGTTTAATGTTAAACAATATTTAATATCACGCTCTAAATCTAATTTTGCTAAACGGTTTCGGTGAGAGGAAGTTGATAAAAATGAAAACAAGTCATCTTTTGCTAAATTATATAAATGTTTTGAACCAATAGCTGAATCACAATCGTATTTAATGCTTGCATCACTTGTCAATCTATCTACAACGGCACCGGCAAATAAAGTATCTTCTAAATTAAATTTATTTTTCCATCCAGCACACACTAAAATAACATCTTTTTGTTCAGCAATTAAGTAATCGCAAACGGCATCTAAATTTAAAAAACTACCAATAATAATTTTTGACGCTTTTCTGCTTACTTCAATAGCTTGTGTACCATTTGTTGTTGAAATTGCAATTATTTTCCCCTTTATTTTGTTATTCATATAGCCAAACGGACTATTTCCAAGGTCAAATCCTTCAATTATTTCCCCATCTCTTTCTGCCGCAGCCATGAAGCCATTTTTTTGATATTCACGCGCTTCTTCAACAGTTGCCACGGGTATCATTTTATTTACGCCGTTATAAAACGCTGTAACAATTGCCGAGGTAGCTCTAAACACATCTATTACTACTACAATTGCATTTTCTTTATGAAACAAGGGATACGCTTGTGGCGTGTAACAAACTTCTATATTCATTTTGTAAACTAAAAGTTATTTTTTCAAAAAAGGTATTTTACACACTTTTGCTTTTATTGCTTTATCTCTAATCATAATAAAAATTTCAGAATCAGATTTTGCAAATTCTTTATTCACATATCCCATTCCTAAAGCGATATTAAGTGTAGGAGATTGAGTACCTGAAGTAACTTTCCCAATAATATTTCCATTACCATCAGCAATTTGATAATCATGACGAGGAATTCCTCTGTCAACCATTTCAAATCCAACTAGTTTTTTTGAAACGCCTTCGGTTTTTTGTTTTTCGATGGCTGCACGGTTTGTGAAATCTTTCGTAAATTTTGTAATCCAACCTAAACCAGCTTCAATTGGCGAAGTTGTATCATCAATATCATTTCCATATAAACAGAAACCCATTTCTAAACGCAAAGTATCGCGAGCACCTAATCCAATTGGTTTAATTCCGAATTCTTTTCCTGCTTCAAAAATAGCTTCCCAAATTTTTTCAGCATGTTCATTATCAAAATAAATTTCAAAACCACCTGCGCCAGTATAACCAGTATTTGAAATTACAACATTTTCTACCCCACAAAATGTTCCTTTTGTAAATGAATAATATGGAATTTCAGATAAGTTAACCGCAGTCAGTTTTTGTAGGGTTAATACAGCATTAGGCCCTTGAATAGCTAATAATGATGTTTTTTCAGAAATATTGTGCATTTCAACTCCAAATGTATCATGTTGTTTTATCCAATTCCAGTCTTTGTCAATGTTTGATGCATTAACAACTAACATATATGTTTTTTCATCAATTCTATATACTAATAAATCATCTACAATTCCACCAGTTTCATTTGGCAAGCAAGAGTATTGTGCTTTGCCATCTGTTAAAACTGAAGCATCATTACTTGTTACTTTTTGAATTAGATTAAGTGCATTTTCGCCTTTTAAAATAAATTCACCCATATGAGAAACATCAAAAACACCAACTGCATTTCGCACTGTTGCATGCTCATCGTTTAATCCGCTATACGAAACGGGCATATTATAACCTGCAAACGGAACCATTTTAGCCCCTAAAGAAATGTGTTTTTGTGAAAGTGCTGTGTTTTTCATAAGTGTTTTTGTTAGAATTTAATTGGTAGTAAAGTGGGTCAAATTTAGTATTTAATTAGAGAATTAAAAACATCTATATATAAGCGTTTGTTTGCTTCTAAAGAATAGCGATTTGCAACAGTTTCAAGCCCTCTTCTTCCAATTAATTCACGCATCTCTTTGTTTTCAATTAAAGTTGATAAGGCGTCAAGCCATTCATTTTGTGTTGCTGCTAAGTAGCCATTATAATTATGCTGAATAATTTCGGTATTTACTCCAACTGGCGACATAACTGTTGCTATTCCACAAGCCATATAAGATAAGCCCTTTAGCCCACATTTTCCTTTAGCCCATTCATCATCTGGCAGTGGCATTATTCCAATATCAAAGCAATTTAAATCTTCTACTTCGGTATTTGAATGCCATGACTTACTTATCAACTCCAATTCTTTATTTTTATAAGCGGCTTGTCCTATGACGTGAATCTCTAGTTGATTTGGATATTTTATGAGTAATTCTTTTAAAACTGGAATCGCCATTTCAAAATGTTTTATGGTGCTTATGCTTCCGCTCCAACCAATTACAATTTTTTTTGTTTCTGAAGATATGTTTTTTGAAATTGGTTTATGAATACTTGTATCAATAGTAGTTGGAATGATTGTAACATTTTTGTTAAATTGTTTGGCGTAATTTGCTAAGTAAGTATTTCCTGCAATAACAGCATGCGCATTTGCAATATTAACTTTTGTTTTATCTGAATTTTTTAAAAATTCAAATTTTTTGTTTTCTGGCGATGTATCCAATAACCATATACTATCATCAAAATCAAATACTACGTTGCTTTTTTTATAAAACTGTCTTTCAAAAAATGACGAGCCAATTTGCAGCGCTTCTCTTTGAATAAAAATAATATCATAGTTTTTGGATCGATGTAAATCTTTTAGACGAATAAAAAAAGATTTTAAAACTATAATTGCTTTTTTAAAATAGTTTCCTGGATGATAAAATATTTTGTCATCTTTTTTAGTTATTATCTCTGACAACTCCCAATTAAAACCTTGGCTTTTAAAATAATTTAAATACTGTTCAAACCTATAACGCTGGCTAGGAGAGCGATTTATGCGGTGGTCAACTATAAATAAAATGTTTGGCAAAATCTGGCGTTAAAGTAAATATAATAAAAAAAGCCATCTATATAAAATAGATAGCTTTTGAATATCAGATAAAAAAAGGTTTAAAAACCTATTATTTGTGAGTTTTTTCGCTAGAAACTGTTAATTTTTTTCTGCCCTTTGCTCTACGGTGAGCAATAACTCGGCGACCGTTTGCTGATGCCATGCGCTCACGGAATCCGTGTTTGTTTTTTCTTTTACGTTGCGAAGGTTGGAAGGTACGTTTCATGATGTTATATATTTAAAATGTGTTGTTATTATCAAAAATGGAGTGCAAATATAATGGAATTTTATATTCTAGCAAATTTTTTTATTAAGATAACTTTAAATTAATTCATTTTGGCGTTTTAATTTCTTAAAAGAGTACCTTTGCATTCAAATTTAAGCAAAAAAATGGCAAAAGCTACTGGTGTAAAACATAAATCTAAAGACGAACTTCCAAAAGCAAAACTTTCTAAAGAAAACTTCAAAAAATCATTTCGTTTATTTAGTTATTTAGGCAAAAGCAAATGGGTTTTTGTTTTAGGAATGGTTTTCGTTGCCGGGACAGCTGCTGTTGGATTGTATTTTCCTATTGTTGCGGGTAAGATGTTTGGTTATATGGGACAATTGGGAATGTCTAATAGTATTTTTAAAGATTCCGTTTCTGGTACAGGTAAAGAACTTTTTATTTTATTAGTTATTCAAGGTTTGGTTTCTTTTGGAAGAGTATATACTTTTTCAATTGTAACTGAAAACATTTTAAAAGGTTTAAGGACAGATACTTTTAATAAATTAGTTCAAATGCCAATGAGTTTTTTCTCAAAAAATCAAGTTGCTGATTTAAGTAGCAGATTATCAACAGACATTAACGTGATTTCTGAAGCATTTACCGTAAATATAGCAGAAGTCATTAGGCAAACAATTGTAGGTGTTGGAGGAGTAATTCTACTTGTGTATTTTACAGGTTGGGACGTAGCAAAATGGTTTTTAGTGATTATTCCACCAATAACTGTTGTTGCTATTTTATACGGAAAAAAAATTAGGGGATACTCAAAATCCTTACAAGACAAGATTTCAGAATCTAGCGTTATTGTATCTGAAGCTTTAACAGGCATTACAAGTGTAAAAGCATTTACGAATGAACATATTGAAATTGGGAAATATGATAAAGTAACAAATGATATAAGAAAATTTGGAATTAAATATGGAATAATGCGCGGTGCTTTTTTTGCTTTTATTATCATGTGTATTTTTGGATCTATCTTTTTTATTCTCTATAAAATGTTATTACTAATGAAATCTGGTGTATTAGAACCAGAAGAATTTGGAATTTTTATGATGTTATCTTTATTTGTTGCTGGTTCTTTAGGGGGTTTGCCCGAACAGCTTGCTTCAATTCAAAGAGCATTAGGCGCAACCGATAGAGTGTTTGAAATTATTGACGATAAACATGAAGAAATAAACTTGGTGTTTGCCACAAACAATAATATTAAAAGAGTAAAAGGAGATTTAGAATTCAAAAACATCCAATTTACGTATCCAACTCGGCCAGATTTTGAGGTCTTAAAAAACATTTCATTTAGTGCAAAGGCTGGCGAAACCATCGCCTTGGTTGGTAGTAGCGGAAGCGGCAAATCTACTTTAGCGTCTTTAGCATTGCGCTTTTATGAACCTAATGGAGGCGAATATATTATTGATGGAATTAAATCAACAGATTATGAGCTAACAGGATTAAGAGATCAAATGGCAATTGTGCCTCAGGATGTTTTATTATTTGGAGGAACAATAAAAGAAAATATTTTGTATGGAAAACCAAACGCCTCTGAATTTGAAGTTATTGAAGCTGCAAAACAAGCCAATGCATTTGATTTTATTATGAGCTTTCCAGATAAGTTTGAAACATTAGTTGGTGATAGAGGAATTCAATTATCTGGTGGGCAACGCCAACGTGTTGCAATTGCTCGTGCTGTTTTAAAAAACCCCTCAATTTTAATTTTAGATGAAGCCACAAGTAGTTTAGATAGTGAAAGTGAAAGACTAGTGCAAGAAGCCTTAGATAAATTAATGATTGGTCGCACTTCAATTGTAATTGCTCATCGTCTTTCAACGATTAGAAATGCGGACAAAATTGTTGTTTTACAAAAAGGCGAAGTTTTAGAACTTGGAACTCATCAAGAGCTAATTAATAATGAATCTGGATTATATCATAAATTAAGTAGATTACAATTTGATTTAAGTTAAAAACTTTATTACACAAAAAGAGTCGCAATAGCGACTCTTTTTATTTCATTAAACTAAATAATTTATTATCTAAATAAAGTTACATGTCCTTGCTTTATGATTTCATTTCCTGCCGCACCAGAACATTTAATAATGTAGAAGTAAGTTCCTTCGTCTGCCAAACCATTATTAATTTTACCATCCCACGGTAGTTTTATGTCTGTTGAGCTAAATACTAATTTCCCCCATCTATTATAAATTAAACATTCGTAATTTACAATATTGGTTCCTTTTATTTCAAAAAAGTCATTTGATTTATCTCCGTTTGGAGTAAATACATTGGGAATAATCATTATTGCTTCTGCATCAATTGCGTTGATGTATAACGAATCATATGCACTGCAACCAAAAGAATTTGTTACGGAATAAGTTACTAAATAAATACCTCCAGAGTTATATATTTGAGATCCTGGAGTGTAGTTTAGAGAAGTGCTTCCGTTTCCAAAATTCCAATAAAATGAAGTTCCACCAGTTCCTAAATCAGAAAAATTAATTGTTAAAGGGGCAATTCCTGATAATGCATCTGCAACAATACTTGCGGTTGGATTTGGATTTGTAGTTACAGTAAACACTACAACGGTTGTTGGAATACTACATCCGTCAGAAACAATTGCAGTATAGGTTTGAACACCAGTTGTAATGTTTGGAATTGTAATTGAAGATGTGCTTCCTGCAACAGGCAACCACGTATAAGTAAGAGCTGGCGAAATTGTACCAGTACAAATTAGGGCAGTGTTATTGCCAACACAAACTGTTTGTGAGCTACCAGTAATATTTAATGGTGCCAATACATTTATGGTAATTGTGTTTGTTATGAAGCAGTTATTTGCATCTTGTGCAATAACCGTATATTGAGTTGTTGTTGCTGGCGTTACCGTTAGTGGTCCTGTGCCAGTAAGTCCGCCAGGATTCCAAGTGTAAGAATAAACGGGCACTCCACCAGTTAAGGTATTTGAAAGCGTTGCACTATTGCCACTACAAAGAATTGTAGTATTAGAGCTAAGTGATAAAAAAAGCTGAGTAGGTTGACTTACTGTTACAACACTATTTGTAGTACAGCCGTTTAAATCTGTTACAATTAATGAATACGTGCCTGCTGCACAACCATTAACAATATTGGAAGTTGATGTTATAACCGGCGACCAAGCACAAACAAAAGGCGGGCTACCACTTCCAATTGTTGCAACAATTGAGCCAGTAGATTGACCAAAACATAATACTGGAGATACGCTGAAGGATGATACAAAAGGACTTGGATAATTATTTATTAGTAAAGTATTTGTATTAATACAACCACCATTAGAAAGTGTAACCGTATATACAGTTCCAAATGCTAAGCCAGTGGCAACTGAACTTGTAGATACGCCGGAACTCCATGCATAAGTTAATCCAGCTGTAGACGAAACAGTAACAGATGCCGTTCCTGTTCCTGATAAAAGCCCGCACCCCCCCCCTGCAGTTGTGATAGTTGAGGTTAGGCCAGGAGTTATACTTATAACGTTGGACGAAGTGCTACTACAAAGACCAGCAGATGCGATATGAGTAACAGTATATGTCCCCATAGTGCTAAAGACGGGATTAAATGTGGAGAGTGTTGATGTTGAGGGGCTAACTCCAATTGAAGGACTGACGGACCAGCTTTCTAATCCGGCAGCTAGTGATGTGAAGTTAGCTGTGCTTCCTGCGCATAAGGTTGGTGGGGAAGCAAATAAAGCATTCATTGTGCCAACATACACTGTAATTGTTGGATTGAGAATGCCGCAACTGCATTGAACTTTTTTGATTGGACTACAGGTATCCCATGCTACAGTATAGGTAGTTGTTGATAAGGGATTTACCATAATTGTTGTAGTATTTACTGCAATAACTCCTAACGGCCCTCGCCAAATAATTGAATCACAGGTACTACACCCCGGTATTAAAGTTTTCTTTTCTTTACAACCACTAGGGAGATTGAATGTAAGTAAAACCGGAGCTCCGCATGATGGAGCTCCTAGGGATGTTGGCGGACTTGAAGTAATAAAACCTGGAACACAGGGAACACTGACCCCAGGAACCGTAAATGAATTAATGGGACCAAAAGGACCAAAATATGAAACACCTCCCGACCCGCCTACTATTTCGCGACTTGCAAAATAATATACCTTTCCAGGGCATAAATCTATAAAGGGAATAAAAGTAGTGTGATATGGCTCTAAAACACAACCGTCGGACCAACCTAAAGCGGCAGTATACCCAGGAACATTTAAAAGAGAATTGAACCATGGAAATGAGTTGAAAGATGTTCCCGCGCCAGTCCAGGTTTGTAGATAAGTTTTTAAGCACGCGTCTAATGGGGTATTTGAAAAGAGTAATGGGCTGCAAGTAACTTTTGTTTGCATCCAAAACGGACCCCCGCCACAAGTTGCAGGGTCAGAGGAGCCTGAAATTGTAACGCCAGTTGAGCCTATAGTATAAGAAAAACCTATTAACGGTAAACCGTGAGCTGCTTTTAGTGTTTTTGTTGAACCTGTAATTAATATAATTAATAGAAGCAGCGACGTGTTGATTTTTTTCATTACTTTTTTGGATTGGGAATTTATAATATATGCAAGGTATAAAAACCAAAATCAGATAATGTATTATTCAATAAATCAAAGACTGTTTTTACTCATTTATAAAATTTAATTTCAGGCAATTTTTTAATTAAGTTAATATTATTCACTATATTTATTAATGTTTACTTAACATTATGGTTCACATTTAGATATACATTTGAACAATATATTATTATAATATGAATACTCAAAATAATGCTTATAAAATTCTTCTAGTTGATGACGAACAAGATATTTTAGATTTTTTAAGCTACAATTTAAATAAGGAAGGATATCAAGTTTTTACTGCGCTAAACGGACGCGACGCAGTAAACATAGCTAAAAAAGAAATCCCTCACTTAATTGTGTTAGACGTTATGATGCCCGATATGGATGGAATTGATACGTGTCGTGAAATTCGTTCTATACCAAATTTAAAAGATGTAATGGTTACTTTTTTGAGTGCAAGAAATGAAGATTATTCTCAAATTGCAGGTTTTGAAGTAGGTGCCGATGATTATATTACAAAACCTATTAAGCCTAGAGTTTTTACAAGTCGTATAAATGCATTACTTCGCAGATTTGCTCCTAACCAAGCAAAAGACGAACAAGTTAACTTAGGCGATATTAAAATTGATAAAGAAAAGTATGCGGTATATAAAGGTGGTGTAGAAATTACATTCCCTAAAAAAGAATTTAAACTATTGGTTTTACTAGCAAGTAAACCAGGTAAAGTATTTACCAGAGAGTATATTTTAGAACAAGTTTGGGGTGATGAAGTTGTAGTTGGCGATAGAACAATTGATGTTCATATTAGAAAACTTCGCGAAAAATTAGGTGATAATTATATTAAAACCATTAAGGGTATTGGTTATAAGTTTGAGTTTTAAATAAAAATTATTTTTTTAAAACGGTCCGTTTACAAATGTAAACGGACCTTTTATTTTTATATATAATTATTTTTTTAATCTACCGAAATATAATCTTTACTAAAATAAACACCTCTTACTTCTTTTTCTAATTGTAAAACAATATCATTAGCTAAACTGCTTGCTCCAAATCGAAACCATTTATTATCTAACCATGCATTTCCAAGTGTTTCGTGTAGCATTACTAAATACTGAATAGATCCTTTTGCTGTACTTATCCCACCCGCCGGCTTCATCCCAATCATAATCCCAGTTTTGTAATAATAATCTTTTATGGCGTCAAGCATTACTAATGTTACAGGCATAGTTGCAGCAACTCCAATTTTTCCAGTTGATGTTTTTATAAAATCGGCACCAGCATAAATTGCAATATCACTTGCTTTTCGCACATTATCAAGGGTTGAAATTTCTCCAGTTTCAAAAATAACTTTTAATCTAGCGTTGTGTTTTTTACAAGCCTCTTTTATTGTGGCAATTTCATCAAACACAAAATTGTAATTTCCTTTTAAAAATTCGCCACGACTAATCACCATATCAATTTCATCAGCACCATCATCTAACGCTAATTGTGTATCTAATAATTTAATTTGTAAAGTTGAATTTCCACTTGGAAATGCAGTTGAAACAGATGCTACTTTAACATTGCTGCCTTTTAATGCCTCTTTAGCGGTTTTTACAAATGTTGGATAAACACACACGGCCGCAGTTGATGGTAAATCTGGTAAAGCATCATGTGGATGCATGGCTTTATAACACATTTGTTTTACTTTTCCGTCAGTATCTTTCCCTTCAAGCGTGGTTAAATCAATCATGTTTAAAGCAAGCTTTAAAGCCTTAACTTTACTTTCCTTTTTTATACTTCGTGTATTAAAGCGAGCCACTCGTTCTTCTATACCTACTTGGTCAACTGTTGGGCTATTTTTAAAATTGTATTCCATAGTGTTTTATAAAACTTATTTCGCGCTTGTTAATTATACACAAAACTGATAATTCAATCAAATATAAAAATAAAATATTGTATTTTTAAATTCTAATATTAAGTATTTTGCAAAGTAACACTTCTGTTTTTTCAAATCATAACGAGCTTGTAAGCGTAAGCGATAAAGAAAATAAGTTATCGCATAAAGGCCTTGTAATTTGGATGACTGGTTATTCGGGTTCCGGAAAAACAACTTTGGCGTATCATTTAGAAAAACAACTTTTTGATAAAGGCATTTTGACAAAAGTTTTAGATGGCGATGTTTTAAGGACTGGAATTAACAAAGATTTAGGTTTTAGTACTGAAGACAGGACTGAAAACATTAGACGTACTGCTGAAATGGCTAAAGAATTAGCTAGTTGTGGCATTGTTGTTATTTGTAGTTTAATTACACCAACAAATGCACTAAGGTTATTGGCCGAAAACATAATTGGTCAAAATTATTTCAAACTTTATCATATTTCTACGCCTTTAGATATTTGCGAGCAACGCGACGTAAAAGGTCATTATGCAAAAGCAAGAAGTGGCGAATTAAAAAACTTTACGGGCATTTCAAACCCTTTTGAAATGCCAACAACCGCAACCTTTAATATTGATACAAGTAATTCAACAATCAACAAAAGTACTGATACTTTATTTGATGATATTTTCCCTTTAATTACAATTTGATGTTTGCTCTTTGCGATAGATTAATACAAAAAAATAAATTTAAACCATATAAAAAATTATTTGGAAACTATTCTTTTTCATGTTTTGATGAAATTGATAACATTCCAATTGACCAATGGAAAGAGGCTATAAAAGATGAAAATCATTTTTTATCACATTCCTATTTAGGCATCATACACAAACAAAAAACCGATAACTTTAGATTTAAATATGTTATTGTTTATAATCGAATAAAGCCAATTGGAGTTGTTTATTTTCAGATAAATGATTTTTCAGCTTCTTTATTTGGAGAGCTTATGGCGCATCAAATAAATGAATTGCAGAGTAAAAAAAATTCTGTATTTCAAAAATACATTAAGCATAATGAAGACGAAACTATTATGCGTTTAGTAACGTGTGGCAATAATTTTATTAGTGGTGAACATGGCTTTTATTTAAATGTAAATAGTAAAAAAACAACTTTTAAAATTGTTGAAGGCATTATTGATTGCGTATCGCGTGCCGAAAAATTAAGAGGTAAAATATCAGCCGTACTTGTAAAAGATTTTTACGAAGAAGGGTTTGGAGATAAAGATTGCTGGTACTGCACAAAGTTTAAACACTTTAATGTTGAGCCAAATATGATTATTGATTTACCAGAAAGTGTTTTAAACTTAACAGATTATTTAAATAGTTTTTCTAAAAAATACCGAAATAGAGCAAAAGGAATTTTAAAAGCAAGCGCGCCCTTAATAAAAAAACAACTTTCTGTTGATGAAGTTATAAAACATAACGACACGCTATACAGCTTGTATTTTCAAGTGTTTACACAAGCCAAATTTAAGCTAGTGCAACTTTCAAAAACATATTTTAGCGATGTAATTAAAACACAATCCGATTTGTTTTACGTGAACGCGTGGTTTTTAAATGATGAGATTGTTTCTTTTGCGAGCGGCTTTTATTTAACCAACGAAATTGAAGCGCACTATGTAGGATTTGATTATAAAAAAAATAAAGAGTTTGAATTATACCAAACTATTTTATATGGTTATATTGAAGAAGCAATCAATAAAAAGAAATCAAAAATTAATTTAGGAAGAACGGCCTCCGAAATTAAAACAACCGTTGGGGCAAAAGCTCACGAATTATTGTGTTACATTAAACCACAAAACGCTGTTTCTAAATTAATTTTAAAACCGTTTATGCAATTTTTACAACCAACAGAATGGATTCCACGAAACCCTTTTAAATAATAGGAATGTACCCATCAAAAAAAGCGAAACAGATTTGTTTCGCTTTTTTAATTTAATTAATTCTGAAAAAGAATTTTAGTGTTTTGTTAAATAATCAGCAACACCTTTGTGGTCAGCTTGCATACCATCTTTCCCTTTTACCCAGTTTGCAGGACAAACCTCTCCATTTTCTTCAGTAAATTGTAAAGCATCTAAAACTCTTATTGCCTCATCAACATTACGACCTAATGGTAAATCATTAATTAATTGATGACGAACAATACCTGCTTTATCAATTAAAAATAAACCACGGTATGCAATCATTGGGCCTGTTGCAATTAAGTTGTCATTATCATCTACATCATAATCACCAAATAATGTATCAAAATTTAATGAAATTATTTTTGTAGTATCTGCTACAATTGGGTAAGTAATTCCTTTAATTCCACCTGCATTTTTCTCAACTTGTAACCAGCCCCAATGGCTTTGTTCTGTATCTGTGCTACATGCAACTACTGCACAACCACGGCTTTCAAACTCTGCTAATTTCTCTTGAAACGCGTGTAATTCTGTTGGACAAACAAATGTAAAATCTTTTGGGTAAAAGAAAAATATAACGTGTTTATTACCAATGTATTGATCTAACGAAAAATTTTCTACTATTTCTATTCCGTTAAGTACTGCTGCTGCAGTAAATGAAGGTGCTTTTTTTCCTACTAATGCCATATTATTGTTTTTTTAAGATTAATAATTTTTTGTACAAAATTATCATTTACTTTGTTTAAACCATTTAATTTTTAAATTGTTTAACAAATAATTAATAAAAGAGGATTTATATTAAATTTTTTTAAGTATTCATACTAAACCAAAACTAAAATGCCATTAACAATAGGACAATCAGCACCAAATTTTACTTTATTTAATACTGAAAAAAAAGAAATTTCATTAACCGATTATAAAGGTAAAAATGTAGTTCTTTTATTTTTCCCTCTCGCATTTACAGGCGTTTGTACTGCCGAGCTATGTAACATTAGAGACAATTATAATAGTTATACATCACTAAACGCTGAGGTAATTGGCATTTCAGTTGATTCGTTATTTGTATTAGAGAAATTTAAAAATTCAGAAAATTATAATTTTGATTTATTATCTGATTTTAATAAAACGGCTTCAAAAGATTACGACACCTTATACGAAACATTTGCATTTGGTATGCAAGGCGTATCTAAGCGCTCGGCATTTGTGGTTGATAAAAATGGTATTTTACAATATGCTGAGGTTTTAGAAGATGCTGGTAAACAACCAAACTTTGATGCTATTAAGGCTTGTTTAGAAAAAATATAGTTATGATGGAACGCATATTAATTGATTTATTATGTTTTTCTTATTCAATGTGTAACATAAAAAAATCTAACACTTTATAATCCGTTACATTTTCATCTTAACAAATTATATTTATCTGTTTCGCCTGCGTTCTATTAATTGAAAATTAAAATGCTTAAATCTTATTTCGATAAAAATTTAATAGAAGCTGGTTGTGATGAAGCGGGCAGAGGTTGTTTGGCAGGACCTGTTTATGCAAGTTCTGTAATATTACCAAAAAACTATAAAAACAAATGGTTAGATGATAGCAAAAAACTAACTGATAAACAACGTTACGAACTTCGGCCTGAAATTGAAAGTAAAGCGATTGCTTGGGCAATTGGCGTTGTTGATAATGTTGAAATAGACGATATAAATATTTTGAAAGCTTCGTTTTTAGCAATGCACCGTGCCATTGCAAAGCTTAAACAAAAACCCGAATTACTTTTGATAGATGGAAATAGATTTACTCCATACAAAAAAACGCCTCATCAGTGTATTGTAAAAGGCGATAGTAAATACTTAAGCATTGCGGCGGCAAGTATTTTAGCAAAAACTTACCGCGATGATTATATGAAAGAGCAAGCCCTTATTTATCCTCAATACAGTTGGGAACAAAATATGGCTTACCCTACCAAAAAACACCGCGAAGCTATCAGGCAATTTGGTACTACACCATTGCACCGCATGACTTTTCAGTTATTACCCAAACAGTTAGAATTACAATTTTAGGTTACGGCGAGTTTTTATTTCTCAAAAAATAGAAGAATTTTGCCTAGATGTGTGTTTTTAATAAAATTCTATTAAATTAGCAAATTATAAAACCGATTTTTTGTGCAAGAGGATAAAAATATATATTTAATAGTAAGCGCTATTCCTAATCCGGATGATGTGTTTAGCTATAACTCTTATGTTTTTCAAATTGCTAGTATATTTAATTTATACAGAGCTGTCAACGTGGGTCGCTACAGAACTATTGAACAAGTTATTGGTAATAGTGGTGTTAAAACAACGGCTATTTTTACTTTCCCTGATGTGACAGCTATAAAAGATATGTTAGCAAGCCCTGAGTTTAATGCCTTAAACGACTTGCGTGAAAAAGCCTATACTAAAACAGTTGATTATTTAATTTGTATTAATTAGTTAGGTTAAGTTTAACTCAACAAATTGCAGCAAAGCGATTTAATTAAGCAAGTCTCTGAGCAACCTATTTTTATTCTAAATTTCAAGTAATTTAAAAGTTGTTAAGTCTACATGATTATGGACTTGATAATTAATTTAAAAATGGCAGAGTGTATATTGATGAAATGGCGTGGCAAACAGTCTTTAAAAAATGAAAAATAATACTTTCTCAGCAATTCTTGCTTTATTTTGTTTTTAATTTCTCAAATATTTTTTGCATTAACCAATTTTGTATTACCAACATATGTGCTAGTTAATGGCAGTTTGATTATTTTATTTCTTTTAATAATTTATGAAATAGCAAAATCTAAACATTAATTTTTAAAATCCTATCTCGCAAAGCCCTAAACCGTTATATCAACTAATTTAGTCCTCAATTACGTAAGAATATTTTCTCCATTTGTCAATGACTTGTTGCATATCGTCTGGTAAATCGCTTTCAAAAAATATTGGTTCTTTTGTAATAGGATGTGTAATGCCTAATGTTTTGGCATGCAAAGCTTGGCGCGGTAAAATTTGAAAACAATTTTCGATAAACTGTTTGTATTTATTACTTGGCAAACCTTTTAAAACACGATCGCCGCCATATTCATTATCATTAAATAAGGGATGCCCAATATGTTTCATGTGTATGCGTATTTGGTGTGTGCGTCCTGTTTCTAATTTACATTCTACAACGGTTACATACCCAAAACGCTCAAGCACTTTGTAATGCGTAATAGCGTGTTTGCCATGATCACTATCCGGAAAGCAAGCCATTACTTTTCTGTTTTTTAAATCGCGTGCTACATTGCAAGTAATGGTTCCTTCATCTTGCTTTACATCGCCCCAAACAATGGCAATATATTTTCGATCTAAATTTCTATCAAAAAAATCTTTTGCTAAGCGCGTCATCGCTAACTCTGTTTTAGCAACAATAATAATTCCCGAAGTATTTTTATCTATCCGATGCACTAAACCTGGTCTATCAATAGATAAATCAGCCGTTAATTGTGTTTTAGACGTTGGTAAATTTTTAAAACGATACGCTAAGGCATTTACTAATGTGCCCGAGTAATGTCCATATGCTGGATGCACAACCATACCTGGTTCTTTATTTACAACACAAACATAATCATCTTCATACACAACATTAATAGGAATATCTTCTGCAAATACTTCCACATCACGAGGCGGTGTTGTCATTAAAATTGAAATCTCATCAAAGGGTTTAATCTTATAATTTGATTTTATAGATTTTCCATTTACTAAAATACAACTCTCATCAATAGCGTGTTGCAATTTTGTACGTGTTGCATTTGGCACGCGTATCATCAAATATTTGTCGATACGCATCATCACTTGCCCTTTTTCTACTATGATTTTGCTGTGTTCGTAAAGTTCTTTTTCTTCTTCACCATTTTCAACTTCATCTAAATCGTCTGTCATTTTATCTTGAAATAATTAATTTTTTAGGACTAACGGTTTGCTCACTTCCTGTAAGTAAAACAAAATAAATTCCGTTAGGTAATGTGCTTATATCTATAGCTTCGTCAGTATTAAAGGTGGTTTTTAAAACTGATTGTCCCATCATGTTCATTATTTCCACAGATGCATTTTCTAGTTTTGTAGAATTTGTTTTTATAGTGAGGTTGTTTTGTGCAGGATTAGGATATAAAACTAAATCTGTGTTTTTGTTTTGCTCTTGTAAGCCAATAACTATAGGCGGTTCGTAACATCCTAAAACAGGATTTATCATTAACGAACCAGGAATTGTAGATTGCGTCCAACCACTACCAATATCATAATACAAAGCATCCATGTGGTTTGTGTTTCTGTCAAAGCCAATATTTAATGCTGTGCTAGTTTGTTGTTGTATTCCAAAATAATACGTTCCTGCGTTAAGTGGTAAACAGCTAGTTAATTTGTAAAACGGAATTAAGTTATAGTTTCCTTGAAGGTATTGCGGATACGTAAGACTATCTTTATAAATTAGTGTTGAGCTACTTGGCCCACTGCCACCATCAGCCCAAATTATTATTCTAAATGCTGAACCAATAATTGCAGGGCCATTCACAATAGGGTCAAAATATATTTTTAAACCTTTAATTGTATCATGAGCATTTAATGTAAATCTAACCGCGGTTTTTGCGCCATAAGTATTTACGTAATAGCCTTGCTCGGCAGTGCCATCATCATACGCATAATAGTTAGTTAGTTTTTGTATTTGCACAAGTGTATCGTTAGCTCTAACGTAATCGGGCGTTGCAATGGCTGTATGCACTATTTTAAAAAAGGTTGAATCAATGAGCGTTGGAAAAACATAACTAAATGTTGGATTAAAATCTGAAGGGTTATTATGCCATCCGTTTGGCTGAAAAGGTGTTATTGGATTTGTTCCTCCTGAATAATTAAATAAACTCGGCCCACCAGTTTTAGGATAAATATCAAACTTGTAGCTTTTTGTTTTTGCTACCAGTGAATTATTTCTGATGTATGTATGAATGTTGGTCGCCATTTCTCCAACAACAAATTGACGGTAGGGCATTGTTGAATAATTTTTTAAAAACGGCGTGCTTTGGTAACCAAATGTTACATCTTCAATAATAGTGTCATTTTTCGATCTGTTTTTATTCAGATAAACATAATCTAGATGCCAATGATCTAAACTACCACTCAATGTTGCTTTATTAATAAATCGAAATTGAAACAAACTATCAAAATATTGAGCATTTGTAATTGGTATCATCACTCTTTTAAAAGCTGTGTCTGTTACCGATGGGTTATAACCTGGCTTATACCATATTCGGCTCCACATAGTTGTAGTAGGATTATAAAATTCTAAAGCCAATTCATCTGCAGGTTCAGGCGCATCACCCCTTCCTTCAGCTTGGTAATAAAAACTTAAATAAACACTATCGGCTGGGCTATAAACTAACGCTCCTTTTTTTTCTAAGTTTATTTTTCGTGATGTGAGGGTGTCAGCTCTTACCGAACTACCAAGGGGTGCAGCCATATAATAGGGATATCCGTTTTTATTTAAACCGTCAAATGTTGCAACCCCAACGCTAATTGGTGCAATTGGAAACCCATTGTTGATGTAAACATTTGAATCAATCCAATGTTTAGTTGTAGGATAAGGACTTTTAGTAGAATAAGAAAAATCATCAAAAAAAGGAAGTGTATCAAGCACAGCAAGTGTTGCTGATTTGCTAGCAAGTGTATTGTTGGTTTGTTTAGTTTGTAAATTAATATTTCCACTCAAAGGGCGCAACTGCTCTTGAGCTAATCCATTAAATAAAATACCAAAAAATAGTATTAAAACAATATGTTTATTTATTAAAATCTTACGCATTCATTGGTTTTATGATTATTCAGGTTCTTCATCATTTACAATGCTATCTGTTGTTATAACATTGTAATCACTTTCACGTTTCCCAACGAATAAATCTATTTTACTTCCTTTTTTTATTGCAACACCCACTTCAATTTCTTTGCCGTTATAAAATTGTTTTAAAACACAACCTTTACAATCGCCACTTATTTCTGTAATTTTCCCAACTTTAAGTCCATAACTTTCAATCATAAAAATTGCCTGTCTGTCACTTCTATCTACTAATTTTGGCATTGCAATTTGTGGAGCTTGCGTACTAGTAACGTATAAATAAATAATTCTATTGTGTTTTACTAAACTTTTTTCTTCTGGATCTTGCTTAACAACAATGCCAGGTTTTTCTGAAGGGTCATAAATACTATCAATAATTATATACCTTACGTTTTTCCCTTCAATAAAATTGTCTAATTCAGACATTAGTTTTCCTTTAAAATTTGGAACTTCTGCTGTTTCCGAATGATGAGTGTATATATCCAAAAACTTTACAATAGCCCAAATAGCAATCATTAGAGTAATAATAGCAATGGCTAAATGCTTAAAAAAAAGTTTAGATTTTAAAAAAATAAAGAATTCTTTCATAATTTTTTTGTGACTGTAAATATATACAATTATGTCTTACTCTTAATCAGTGATTTAACATATTTTGCAAGCTTTATCTAAGTAGATAACACTATTAGTCTAGTTGAGTTCTATTGAATCACTAGTTGTTAGGACATTTTGTTGCTGTTTTATTGTGCAATTGATTAACGAATTAAAGACAATTACTATTCATTATTTTTTAATACAAACCCTTTCTATCACTATATTACAGCATGGTTTTTGGGCAGTATTTTTTTCAAAATGCACGATATAATTCAAACAATTTATCAATACTAAATTCATAATATCAAATAAAAGATAACGACAATAAAAAACTATTTTCTATAAAAACGAAAAAAAGTTATGTTTTTTTTTGCAACAATGGAATTTCTTTCTAAATTTGCAATCCCAAAAATAAGGGGACGTTCTTTTAAAGTATAAAATTAAGCCGAAGTAGCTCAGTTGGTAGAGCCACTGATTTGTAATCAGTAGGTCGGGGGTTCGAGTCCCTTCTTCGGCTCTTAATTTGGGGATATACCAGAGTGGCCAAATGGGACAGACTGTAAATCTGTTGCGCGAGCTTCGGAGGTTCGAATCCTCCTGTCCCCACAAGCAAGCAATGGTTGTCGCATTGAAGCAAGATTAAGCGAAAGTAGCTCAATTGGTAGAGCTCCAGCCTTCCAAGCTGGAGGTTGCGGGTTCGAGACCCGTCTTTCGCTCAAAAGATTAAAAAGCAGGGGCGAGAAGTTTATGCTGAGCAAAGTCGAAGTAAGACCCGTCTTTCGCTCTATAGTAAATGGAAAAGTGAAGTTGTTGAATAACCGTATAAGCGGACAAAAAAGGAAAAATCTGCGGATGCGGTTTAACTTTTTTTGAAAGTCCCTATATTTCATGGGACTTTTCGTGTATACAAAAGTACAGTTCTTTAAAATAAAGCAAACGGCAGATTTAACAAGCTGTTGTAGCTCAGTGGTAGAGCACCTCCTTGGTAAGGAGGAGGTCGGCGGTTCAATCCCGCTCAACAGCTCAACAAGATTGAAAGAGAGAAAATTAAATTAAAAATAAATAATAACAATAAAAAAAAATAACAATGGCTAAAGAAAAATTCGACCGTTCCAAACCACATGTAAACATTGGTACAATTGGTCACGTAGATCACGGTAAAACAACATTAACTGCTGCTATTACAGTTGTATTAGCATCAAAAGGTTTATCAGAAGTTAGAGATTTCTCTTCTATTGATAATGCACCTGAAGAAAAAGAACGTGGTATTACTATTAATACTTCTCACGTTGAGTATTCTACTGCAACTCGTCACTACGCTCACGTAGATTGTCCAGGACATGCCGATTATGTTAAGAACATGATTACTGGTGCTGCACAAATGGATGGAGCTATTTTAGTAGTTGCTGCAACTGATGGTCCAATGCCTCAAACTCGTGAACATATCTTATTAGCTCGTCAAGTTGGCGTTCCTACAATCGTTGTATTCATGAACAAAGTGGATATGGTTGAAGATGCTGAATTGTTAGAATTAGTTGAAATGGAAATACGTGAATTATTATCTTTCTATAAGTTTGATGGTGATAACACTCCTATTATTCAAGGTTCTGCTTTAGGAGGTTTAAACAACGATCCAAAATGGGTTGATAAAATTATGGAATTAATGGATGCTGTAGATACTTTCATTCCATTACCTCCACGTGAAAAAGATAAGCCATTTTTGATGCCAGTTGAAGACGTGTTTACAATTACTGGTCGTGGTACAGTTGCTACTGGTCGTATTGAAACAGGTGTAATCAACTCTAATGATCCAGTTGAGATCTTAGGTATGGGTGATGAAAAATTAACATCAACTGTTACAGGTGTTGAAATGTTCCGTAAGATTTTGGATTACGGTGAAGCTGGAGATAACGTTGGTTTATTATTACGTGGTATTGACAAAGCTGATATCCGTCGTGGTATGGTTATCGTTAAACCAGGTTCTATTAAAGCGCACAAAAAATTTAAAGCTGAGGTTTATATCTTGAAAAAAGAAGAAGGTGGACGTCATACTCCATTCCATAACAAATACCGTCCTCAATTCTATTTACGTACAACAGACGTAACTGGAGAGATTACTTTAGAAGAAGGACGCGAAATGGTTATGCCTGGTGATAACGTTACAATTAATGTTGAGTTACACTCTGCAGTAGCAATGGCTAAAGGTTTACGTTTTGCAATGCGCGAAGGTGGACGTACAGTTGGTGCTGGACAAGTAACTGAAATTACTGAGTAATTAAAAGTGTAGTTTTTTAACAAAATGGCTTGCCGAAAGGCTTAGCCATTTTGTTATTTAATAAAAACACTATTTTACGGGTGTAGTTCAAGGGTAGAATATCGGTCTCCAAAACCGCTGATGGGGGTTCGAATCCCTCCACCCGTGCTATAAAGAAACAAAGTTGAATAATGAATTTACATTCGAAATTAGAATTAAAATTTATATAATTAATCTTAAATCAAAAAGAAAATGAGCAAGATTGGAACATACATCGAAGAAACTAAAGATGAATTATTTAATAAAGTAACTTGGCCAACTTGGCCAGAATTACAAAATAGTGCTATATTAGTAATGATAGCTTCAACAATTATTGGGTTATTAGTTTGGGGAATGGATATGGCATTTAGTAAGTTAATGGAATTAGCTTATCAAATGGTTAATGGTTTATAATTAATTACACTTACAAAATGGCTGAAATAGTAAATAAAGAACCTTCTTCGATTGAAAAAAAATGGTACGTTGTACGTGCTATTAGTGGTCAAGAGAAAAAAGTAAAACAATATATTGAAGTTGAGATTAATCGTTTAAAAATGAATGATTATGTTGCTCAAGTTCTTATCCCAACCGAAAAATTTATTCAAATTCGTAATGGTAAGAAATTTCAAAAAGAACGTTCATTTTACCCTGGCTATGTTTTAATAGAGGCCGCTTTGGTAGGTGAAGTTTCTCACGTTATTAGAAACATTACTGGTGTTATTGGTTTTTTAGGAGAATCAAAACGTGGTGATGCCGTACCAATGCGTTTATCAGAGGTAAATCGTATTTTAGGAAAAGTTGATGAATTAACAGAATCAGAAAGTGTTGTAACTAGTAATTATATTATTGGCGAATCAGTTAAAGTAATTAACGGACCATTTAATGGTTTCAATGGGACAATTGAAGAAATTAACGAAGAGAAGAAAAAAATTAAAGTTACTGTTAAGATTTTTGGTCGTAAAACACCTGTTGAATTAAGTTTCGGCGAAGTAGAAAGAGAATAATTAAAAAATTGAATGGTGTAAATCTAGTTAAAATGAGATCCTTTGCTGCTTCCAACTCAAAGTCAATTTAACTCTAAGATTTATACCCAACAATGTAACAAACAAATAAAAACAAA
>Ga0114978_10001164_pt1 | contig 22195 bp, 22 predicted proteins | sample S_140212_EF_Meta_FD_87027 | JGI IMG/M metagenome (GOLD analysis project Ga0114978, IMG submission 87027) | Freshwater microbial communities from Lake Simoncouche, Canada to study carbon cycling - S_140212_EF_MetaG | ecosystem: Environmental > Aquatic > Freshwater > Lake | place: Lake...
CGCGAGGGCGAGACGCCTTGGAAGGACGGCAAGGCCGATAAAGTAGAGCGCATTGATTACGAGCCCGTTGGTCTGGTGTCAGCCGCGCCTGGAGGCGCTCGGTGGTACCACCAGCACTTCAGCTCAGGAGAGGGGCCTTTGAGATTGACCGCTTGGTTTGGGCCACACAATCCTGGGCGCGACCCGGGTGCGCCAGGAGAGAAGCACACCGACTATACGGCAAGAGATTTGACCGAGGGTGGCACGGCCATTCCCTATTGGTTGGAAGACCCCTTCATAAGGCAAGAGTATCAAGCGCTGTTGAAGCAAAACGGTGTCGAGGATCGAATGAAGCCTGAGTGGTATGAGGTGCCAGAAGGATTTTCTAAATTCATGAAGCCCAGATAAAAGAACGCTGCTCATTTCATTGTCTTTTAATAAACCAAAGCCATGAACTTTAAAAAGATTGCGATAGGGGGACTTTTTTCTTTGTCTTGCTGGTCTGGACTGGTTAATGCACAGGCAGTTGTTTCAAGTGCGGCCAGTAACTTTTCTGGCCATGAGCAAATATTTCTCAATCGAGCTCAAGACCGGTTGGTGTTGATGGTTGAAAAAGCCAAAAAAGAGGGTGCGCTGACTTTATACACCTCAATGGCACCATCTGAAATTGGACCTATTGCCAAAGAGTTTGAAAAGAAGTTTGCAGTCAAGGTGGAAATTTGGCGATCAACGAGTGATGGAATTTTGCAGCGTGCTTTGAATGAAAGCAAGGCCAAAAAATACAACTTTGATGTGGTGGAAACGAATGCACCAGAAGTAGAAATTTTGGCCAGGGAGCGGACCTTGGCCGAGTTTTACAGTCCACACCTAGTGGATTTGCCACAAAACATGAGTCCCAAACACAAGCTTTGGGTGCCTGATCGCATCAATTTTTATGTAGTGGCTTTCAATACCAACAAGATCAAGAAAGAGGACTTGCCTACGCATTTGGAAGGATTTGCCCAAGCAAAGTGGAGAGATAAACTGGGACTTGAGGCGACCGACGGGGACTGGATGGGTACTGTCGTGAACGAATTGGGTGAAGCTCGGGGGATGAGTTTATTTAAGAAACTTGCCGAACTGAAACCAGATGTGAGGAAAGGGCATAATTTATTGGCTCAGATGGTCTCTAACGGTGAAGTTCCCGTGGCCATTACCGCTTATTTGGGCAACGCCCAATCTTTAAAGCAAAGAGGTGCACCGGTTGATTGGGTGCCCATAGAACCCGTGGTTGCCAGAGCGCAAGGATTGGGTTTGTCAAAAAATGCCCCCCATCCCTATGCGGCGCTTTTGTTTGCGGATTTTTTGATTTCACCAGAGGCGCAAAGCCTATTGAACAGTTTGGGGCGTCCACCTGCCAATGTCAATGTCAAATCTAAATTGAACAATTTCAGCTATGTGGTTGCTGACCCAGTTGCAATGTTGGATGAGTCAGAGAAGTGGAACCCAATTTGGAACAAGTTTTTTTTAGTCAAATAGCTGCTTGTCACAGTTGCTTGTGCTTGGATGATTTGACTGAGCAAAAAATAAGAAGGTCGATGTGGGACAAGAAATGTGTAAATATCAATCATCGAATTTTTTGAATCAAAGACTTTATTTCTTGAAGTTCAAGACGAATGGAGTCCAATTCTTCATTGATGATTTGTTGCTGTCTTTTTTCATCTTCTTGCAACTTAGACTCCTTGAGGTGCCTCGTGTTTTCTTCTCTCTCTTCGTGGCTCGCGGAGCTAAATGAGTCAACAATCGCTGCAATGAATAAATTGATGACTGTAAAGGTTGCAATCATAATAAAAGAGAGAAAGAAAACCCAAGAATAAGGGAACTTTTCCATCACCGGTCTGGCAATGCCTTCAGACCAACTCTCCAAGGTCATGATTTGAAAGAGCGTAAAAAAGCTAGCACCCAAGTTGCCAAACCAGTCGGGAAATTCTTTTGCAAATAAATTTGTGCTGATAACGGCTGAAACGTAAAACACAATGAGCATCAAACCTATTACTGAGCCTAAGCTTGCTAGCGAACCGAGCAAACCTTTGACCACCTTACGCATGCTTTGAACTTTATTGATCAAACGAAGAACGCGAAGTACCCTCAGAGATCTCAGAACCGCTAAGGCCTCTGAGGCAGGTATCAGCGCAATGGCAATCACCACAAAGTCAAACACGCACCAAGGGTCTTTAAAAAAGTTCAGGCCTCGGGCCAGCATCAGCAATGCAATTTCGCAGATGAAAATACCCAAAATGGCATGATCTAAAAGGTGAAGTTCTGGGCCGTAGACGTCCATGATCGATTCGCTGGTTTCCATCCCAAGAAGCAAGGCATTGATAATGATCAGGACGACGATCCCAGTTTGTATCCAGTGGTGAGCTACAAAGTTTTCAATTTTCAATTGCCAGGCGGCTTGTTTTTTGTTTTCGCTCATTTTGAACTTAAAAAATAGTTAGCAATTGTGAGGGTTTAATTTTTTAGACTTTAAAAACCACTAAATAATTATAAATAATTTGGGATTTGAAATTAGCTTACAAAAAATTTAATCTAACCCAAAACAAGCGATTGCATTTTTCCTTCACCGCCTATTATTCGTTAAAGATAGCCTAAGCGACCAGCAAGAATGCCAATTAAAACTGAGGCAAAAATTGGATAAAGTGGATTGGTTTTCTTGTGATAGGAGTACAAGGCAACACCAATGGCAATCATAATGCCGAAAGCGCTATGGATTGAAGCTTTTGCAGTGACCAAGCCACTCGATAGCATGAGTCCCACTATCAGGGGCGGAAAAGATTTGTTGATGATGGCATACCATGGCGTGGTTTTGAGTTTGCTTTCCAATCGGCTAAACCCCACCGATAGCGCAGCGGTGGGCAAGACCGTTGAGAGGGTTGCAGTCATTAGGCCGGCAAAGCCTGCCACTCTCCAGCCAACAAGACTCATCAGTAGCACGTTGGGGCCGGGGGCAACTTGGGAAATGGCAAATGCGGTTGCGAAGTCCGTGTCATCCATCCAAGCATAGGTTTCAACGGCAATGCGGTGAATTTCAGGAATCATTGTGGCAATGCCACCGATGGACACAATTGCCGTCATGGCAAACGTTTGAGCAATCAAAAGCATTGTTTCGAAATTCATTTCTTAGATTGCCAAATGCTGAAAACAATCGACAGCGTGACCAAACCAAAGATAGATTGCAGCATGGGCAGTCGAAATATACCAATCAAAAGAAAACTCAAAATAGCAAATACCAATCCAGCTCCAGATCGAATGATGTCTTTGGCCAATTTCAAACCAATGCCAAACGTCAAGCCCACTGCGGCAGCAGCGGCGGCTTTGGTCGCACTTTGGACATCAGGCAAATGTGAAAACTGATCATACGTGGTAATCAATGCAATTAAGATGATCAGTGGGAAGGCGAATAAGCCTAACAGCGCAAGCGCTACACCCAATAGGCCGTGAAATCGATCCGCAACAATGGTGCTCATATTGATGAGACTGGCCCCAGGAAGTATTTGTCCAACCGCTAAAGTTTGAGCGTATTCATCGGTACTGAGCCATTTCCTTCTCTCAACTGACACGTGATAAAAGGAGGCGGCTATTCCGCCAAATCCAAAAAGGCCCACAAGAACAAATCCCGTAAACAAGTCCCAAAGGGAGACGTTTTGGTGGTTGGGCTCTGAAGAGGTGAGGAGATTATTGATGATTGTTTTCTCTATACAGTTGGCGCGTTTAGAAAGTAAGGACGCCTTTTTTTAAGGAAAATGTTGCATGACTTAAACAAACAACCGTGACGATGGATGAGATAACTTTTATTCAATCCTAATTTATAGAGGCTTTATAGCCGGCCCGAAACGCTTTGCAGTTGTCTCATGCACTCCCACTATACCTCGAGAACTGAAGATGAAGGTTTCGATTTGACAAAGCTTAGAGCAAGGGGGTGGCCTACTCATTGGGTTGTTGTTCCTAGGCAGAAGCTGCTCAAGACCGTACCCGGTCCTTGTGGGCCCAACCAAACAAGTTGTTGATCAATCGCATTGGATTCTTTGTGGCAATACGTAAAAGTAGGGGCGCACACGTCACTTGCAAACTTGAGTAGCCAAGCTGGGCTTGGGTACTCAATTGGCCGAGTTTTTTTCAGCTTGCACTTGTTTGGCAATTGCCTCAACTTGCTCATTGGACATGCCAAATTTGGCTTGCAAGGTTTGCAACTTTTCCTTTTCTTCCTCTGTAACTACACCATCTGCCAAGACCTCGCGCACTTCCATTTCGTACAGAGACTCGCGGCGCTGAACTTGAGCGGTGTAAGCGGTGGCGACCACACCGGTGAGAATAGCAGCCAAAGCGATGGCCAAGATTTGAGTGACCACCACCAAAGCTACGCCAAAATAAGTGACGGGGTCGACATTGCCCCACCCTGAAATGATGGTCAAAATATACCAATGCATGGCCGCCGGAATGGAGGGGAACACATCCGGTTGGTCATGACCTTCAATGATGTAGATCAATGATGAAAACAACAGACAACTGATGAGGAGCAAAAATAAAGCCGAAGAAAAGGAGTCACGCTCAGATTTGATCGCCTCGAACATGTCTTCCATGGCGCTGTTGTAACGCGATAGTTTAAAGATGCGCAACAAGCGAAACATTCGCAGCACGCGCAAATCTGCGCCAGGCATGATCAACTGCAGGTAAAACGGCACTGTGCTAAAGAAATCCACCATGCCAAACATGCTGAACAAGTACTCTTTTCGACCTTGCCACGCCAGTCCGGGTTCAGTGCCCAAGTATTTGCGACCGTAGGACCAGACTCGAAGCACGTATTCAATAGAAAACACGATCACACTGAACATATCAAAAACATGAAAGTATTGCTCATACTGGTCATGCAGAGATTGCACCGATTCCAAGATGATGGCCACCACATTGGCCACAACCAACCCAGCGATGAAAATTTCAACGATCCTACTGGTGCTGTCCATGACCGCTCCATCCAATACCTCGTATACACGCCGTTGAATTTGATGATATTTAGAAATAGGTCGCGTTGTGTCTTCGTTCATGAAGATTTCTCCGCGTTGTGTTCATCAATCATGGCCTGAACTTGGGCGTCAGTCAAACGAAACTGTTGTTGCAAGCGGCGTAGGCTTTCCCTTTCCGCATCTGAGATCACACCATCGGCCAACACCTGACGCAGCTGGCTTTGGTAAGCGGCTTTTTTGCGGGACATTTGATTGGAGAAGGCTGAGGCCACAATACCTGTCATGATGGCGGCCATGCAAACGCCCAAAAAACCGGTCATCAAGGCAATGATTTCTCCTGCCTTGGTCACGGGCTCCACATTGCCGTAGCCTGCGGTGATGGTGACAACGGCCCAATAAATTGCGTGGGGAATAGAACCAAAGTGCTCTGGTTGCTCATGGCCTTCGGCGAAGTGCATCAGAGAAGCCGACACAATACTGACAATCACCAGCAAAAAAGCCGCTGAACCAAAAGCCCTTCGCTCTGAATAAACTGCTGCAAACAGGTCTTGCAAAGCTGTGTTGTACTTGGATAATTTGAGGATGCGCAGCAAGCGCAACACGCGCAAGATGCGCAGGTCCAATGTGGGGAAAAATACATGCAAGTAAAAAGGCATGGTTGCAAAAAAGTCAATCAATCCAAAGGCGCTGAAGATATAACCTTTGCGTCCTTTCCAAGCGCCACCTTCTGTGGCGTTGAATTTCGCACCCAATGACCACACACGAAGCACGTACTCCAGCGTAAAAAACATCACGCTCCAAAACTCTAGTTCATGGAAAAAATCTTTGTAATCTGCATGGACCTCGGGGATTGAGTCCAAAATCACAGCCGAGCAATTGACCAAGACCACGGCCGTGATCACCCATTCCACATATCTGCTGATGGCGTGCTTGGGAGAACCGTCCATTACCTCCATGACTGTTTGTTGGAGGCTTTGTTTTTGAGAAGTAGTAGTCACGTCAAATCAATAGTTAATGAAAAAGCGCCCCAATATGGGGCGCGCGGGGAAGGACAATGTTTTAACGGTGCTCGAGAATGCGCTTCCAAATCTCGATTTCACTTTCAGTCAGCCTATCCTCTGATTGGGCTTTTTGCAAAAACGCATTTTGATCCACATAAATGCCAAGCTGGGCAATTTGGTTAAGCAAATACTTGTAATGTTCCACCGAGTGCAAAGTGTTTTGAGCAATGACGTTGACGGGCAGTTGCAACAAACTCTTACGCGCATTTTCCATCTCAAGGTTCAAGACTTCCAAGATGGAGTTCATTTCCTCCACGGTCAAATGAAGACGCTTGGCCTCAGTGCGCAACTGAATTATTTCTTCTTCGTCAAGTTCACCATCTCCCAGCATTTTTAAGATACTGGCTTTAAGTGAATCACGTTCTTTGTGCAACTGATCGCTGAAAGCGGATGCCAACAAACCGGCGGGGATAGCAAAAATACCAATTCCCAACAAGGCCATGACCACGGTCATGGCACGCCCAATGGGTGTGATGGGAGAAATGTCCCCATAACCCACAGAGGCTAGGGTAATCACCGCCCAGTAAATCGCAGTGGGAATGTTTTCAAACTTCTCAGGCTGGGCTGCATGTTCAAACAAATAACCCAAGCTGGCCGTTAAGACAATGAGCAAAATCATGATGAAGGCGGCTGCGCTCATCACGGGCCATTCACGCTTGATCACTTTAAACAACGTAGCCGTGGCATCACTGCCGCGCGTGAGCTTGAGCAAGCGGGCCAATCGGAACACCCGCAAGAAGCGAAGGTCAAGCACATGGTGCAAAAACACTTCTAAGAAGAAAGGCAAGATGGCCAATAAATCGATGAAGGTCGAAGGATTGGTCATTTGCTTGAAGCGGCCCGTGAAGGGGTTTCGGTGCCCAGGTTCTTCTACAGAAGAGTAAATTCGCATCATGTATTCAATGGTGAACACTGCAACTGCAACGGAGTCGAGTATGACAAATTCAATGTTGATGAGGTAGCTGACAGATGCGACCGATTCAAGCACCACAGCGATCACAGAGATCAGCACCCATACACCGATGAAGACATCAAAGTAGTCTTTAATCTTTCCGCTGTAAGGGCTATTGAAGACCAAGGCATGGATTTTTTGGCGGAAAGTACGCTCACGGTTGAGTTCCTTGAACTCTTTCCAAGCGGGCAAGACGATGCGGAAGATTTTTAAAATCCGCAGCAATCGCAAAAACCTCAAGGCGCGAAGGTCAACCGGGACGATGGCTTGCAAAAAGAAGGGCAAGATGGCCAACATATCAATGATGGCGAAAGGACTGCCCAAATAAGATAGACGTGGACTGCCTTTGTTTTTGAATTCCTCATCCTCTGGTGCAAGGTAAAAGCGGGTGATGAATTCAATCACAAACACCGCAATGGAGAACACATCAAATGCGTGGAACCAGTTTTTGTAGGGCTCGAAAATGGCTGGCACTTGCTCGAGCACCATGGAAAATAAGTTGACAATGATCAATATGGCGATCCACTTGTCCACCGACTTTTGGTGGTTGCCAGGTATATTGGGATTGAGCAGCCAGGCATAAAGCCATTGGCGGCGTGGCAAATCCGGGGAGATGTCAGCCTCTACTTCTGCACCCAACAGGGATGCGGCGTCAAGATCAGAGATTTGAATAGCTTTACGGGGTTGTTCCATCATGCACCTCAGAAATCAAACTCGGCCACTTTGACCGCATACGCACCCTTGTCACAAACGGACAGGCGCACCTGGATTTTTTGATCGATCACAACCTCTGGGGTCATCGGCGTTATGATGGTGGGTATAGCCGAACCCGGGGGGGTGGCGGTGATTTTCTCTATCACGATATTGCCTGCCAAGCTGCGGTCTTCAGGATTGCAAGCGGGCGCAAAGTCCAAAGCCGTACCTTCGCGAAATGGGTTGTCCAACGCGCTCATAGACGTTTGTATCAAGATAGCGCTCAAACACCCACCCCAAGTGTTGGGTGGTGAGGCCGCTTTGTCAGTAACGGGTGTTGCTCCTGGTGGCGCTGGGGCCGTGCCCGAGCATGCAGCGACACCATAGTCGGCGTCAAATCGACCAGCGGTGGCCTCTTGCATCCATTCCACAACCGCCTCACCATTTCGTTTAGCGATTTCAGTTTTCATTGCTTCTACGTAGGCCAGTTTTCCCAAAAATGCCACCGCGGTCAATGCCAAAATGCATGCCAAGATGAACAACCAGTCGGAAAATGTGGGTTGGGTCGAAACTGACGGGGTGGGGTGCGCTTGTGTTGAGTTCATGAAAGCATCCTATTTTAAGATGAGGGATCTTAAATTTTGCAGATATTAAAGCCAATGATATTCGGAATTCAATTAAAAAATTAGAAAAATTAGAAAATAAATCCAGAAAAAGTAGAATTTATCAGGGGTTTTCCTTTAGATGAGCCCCATTATTACCAAACATTTTCACAAATCATTTTTAACCGTGGGCATTTTGGTAACAATTGCCAAGGGAACCACTTTTTAAGTTTTCATCCACACGCTTTTTAGGGGGGTATATATACGCCGCAGCTCAATAAAAGCCTGTAACAATAATGACAAAGCTAAACGATAGGAGGGTACTTAGATCACGAGTTAGACATGCGTTTATTTGGGAGACCCTCGAGACCGATCCCAATCACACGCAAGCAATGGGCTCTTGTCATGAGTTGGCGAAAAATCCACGCCAACAAGGTTTGATATTCAAGAGCTTGAGCTTGCTTTGGCAAGTGCCTTGGGAAGACCCAAGCCCATCCTAATTTTAAGGCCTTTGATCACCTCTTTGATTGAGCCACAAAGAGGCAGGCTCATTCTGACTTGATCGGCCTCTTGTAAAACGATATTCATATCCTTTTCGGCCCAAGGCATGCCACTTAGGTCAGCCCTTTCATCCATTGCCCAGTTTTGAGCACTGCTGTGGTGAAGGGCCTTTCGCATTTTTTCAGCGTCTACACCCAGTGACTCTCCCAACCGAATACCTTCATCATTGGCCGCAGTGCATGCCCATAAAATGAGATTGTTCACCATTTTGCCCACTTGTCCACACCCAGCTTGCCCCAAATGAAAAATATCATTTGCAAACGCACTAAAAACAGGTCGGCATTGTTCGAAAATACGTTCTTCTCCAGCACCTAGGATCAATAACTTTCCAGAGATGGCGGCGGCTTCTCCTCTTGTGAGAGGGATGTCAAGCAAATCAATGTCTTTTTTGCGCAGCTTTTTCGACAACTCAAAAGCATATTGAGGAGCGACCGTGGACCCCAGCGCAACAATCAAACCTGGTCGAGCAGCATGAATCACGCCGTGATTGCCGAAGATGACTTCTTCAACCTCACTGTCAAAGCCAACAACAATGATCACCAGATCGCTTTTTTCTGCAACCAACTGTGGGGAGCTTTGAATAGACACACCAAGGAGGGCAGATCTTTCACAAGCTTGAGCCAAGGGGTCATAGCCAATTACGCTAAAACCATGCTTGATTAAATGCCCAGCCATGGGTTCGCCCATTTTTCCCAGGCCAAGGATACCAATGTTTTTGAGGATGTTGTTGTTCATGTTCAATCGGCAGTAATTTTCGCTTCTTTGATGACCCGTCCCCATCTTTCCCAGTCTTCTTTGACAAGCTTGCTGAATTGTTCAGGAGAGCTGGTGTTGGGTATAAGTCCTTGGGCATTCAATTTTTCAATGGTTTCAGCTTGGGCCACAATGCTGCGAATGTCGGCATTGAGTTTATTCAAAAGTGAAGGGGGTAGACCAGCAGGGCCCCAAATGCCAAGCCAAAGATCAACGTCATAGCCCGTCACGCCTTGCTCATGCAAAGACGGAATTTCTTTGAACAGTGGATGACGCTCCTTAAGGCTGGATCCCAAGACCTTGACTTGACCCGCTCGCATTTTAGGCAGTGCGACATGAATAGGTAAAAACATGGCGGGGATGATGCCTGCGATCAAATCATTTTCAGCGCCTGCAGAACCTTTGTAAGGAATGTGTACGATGCTCAAACCAACCTGAGTCTTAAGCAATTCCATACACAGGTGATGGTGGGTTCCATTTCCTGGGGAGCCGTAATTGAGTTGGCCCGGACGTGCTTTTACGTAAGCAATAAACTCCTGCAAAGTATTGACTGGGAAATTCTTATGGACTGCCAATACCAAGCTAGTTGTCCCGATATTCGTAATGGGCTGCAAGTCTTTGATGATGTCAAAGGGAAGCTTTGCATACAGGTGAGGGCCAGTGATGGATGAGGCAGGTCCAACCATCAGCGTGTGTCCATCGGCAGCAGACTTGGCGACAAGATCCGCTCCAATGGTGCCAGAAGCACCGGCCTTGTTTTCGACGATTACAGTGCTATCCCACAAAGACGTCATTTTTGGAGCAAGAATTCTTGCAATGATATCAGGACCAGCACCAGCAGTGAACGGCACAATCAACTTGACCGTGCCTTTCATCGTTTGAGCAAAGGATCCGTTGGGGATCGTACTTAACGAAGATAGGGCGGCGCTAAATTTTATAAATGCTCGACGCGAAAAATGAGACGTAGATTTAATTTGAATATTTTTAGAAAACATAAAAAAATAACCTTAAATTAAATGGAATGAATACGTTTAGCAATTGGGATATCCATTATCAAGTATTTACTCAATATTCATTTAAGGGTTATTGCCTAAGAGCTTAAAGATTGAGCATCAGGTGGGGTGTTGGGGTGATCTTGTGCAATGGGCAACTCAATGCGAAACGTTGAGCCTTGACCCAAGATGCTTTTGGCCGTGAGGCTTCCCATGTGCTTTTGAATGATGCCTAAAGAAACTGAGAGACCAAGTCCAGTACCGACACCAACTTTCTTTGTGGTGTAGAAAGGATCAAACATTTTTTTCATGGTTTCATCGGAGATGCCTACACCGTTGTCTGAAATCTCTATCCAGACCCGCTCACCAAGGACACCTGACTGAATTAAGATCTTGCCAAATTGACCCTCGGGAATGGCCTGAGCTGCATTGACGATTAAGTTGAGGAAAACTTGGTTAAGCTGGGATGGGATACAAGTAATTTCAGGCAGGTCACCAAACAAGCACTCAACTTCAGCGTGGTATTTGACTTCAAAGTTTACAACATTCAAAGTTGATTGAATACCTTTGTGAAGATTGGCCAAAACCCAATCACTGCTCTCTTCAAGTCTTGAGAAGTTTTTGAGGTCATTGACAATGGTTTTGACTCGAACAATCCCTTCTTGGCTTTCATCCAAAATCGACACAACATCTGTTTTTAAGTGGTCGTAGTTCGAAGTCTTCAAGAGTTGAGCTGTTTCTTGCAATTTCGAATGAGGGTCTTTTGCAAAGCCATCAATGATCTGATTAAAAATTACAAAGTATTTTTTGAGCGTACTCAAGTTGGAGGATACATAGGCAATCGGGTTGTTGATCTCATGCGCCACTCCAGCGGCCAATTGTCCAAGAGCGGCCATTTTTTCTGACTGGGTCAGACGCGTTGACATTTCCAATTCGTGATCTTGAGCCCGCTGCTTTTCCTGGGAGCTATTGAGAAGTTCAAGGTTAAGTTGTCGAGCCTTGTTTAACATCGATATCGCTGAAAGAGAAAAAATAATGATCAATATTGAAATCAAAAATCCAAATATCAAATAGGATTTTTTTAATCGTTCATACTCAAACAATGCATCTTTTTCAAGCATGCCAACGACGACGAGCAAAGGTTGATCGGAAATTTTTTCAAACGCATAAATACGTTTCATGTTATCAAAGAGGTGATCACTTGTAAAAGTTCCCGATTGCATTTTTTCAACACCAGCTGGGAGATTGATTTTTGGAACGGAGTCATCGATTTTTGAGATATTTCCAACTCTAAGTGTACGAACATAACCGTCAGAGCCAACCACGGAGGTAAAACCTTCAGGCCCTAGATCGATTTGTTTGTGAAAGTCAGTGAAGTAATTGGGATCAAATGAAACGACTGCAACGCCTAGAAGGTCTCCATTGGGTTTATTGAGGCGTTTGGTCAACTGGATAGACCACTTTTTGCTGACGCGACCTAAAACGGGTTTGCTTAGATAAATACCATACGGATAAATTTCTTTATGTATTTTAAAATGCTCTCTATCTGAGAGATCAATCTTCTTGTGACTTTTTAGGTTAGAAAATTCATAAATGCCTTGAGCATTGATGATCCCAACTTGGTTAAAGAAGCTTACATCAATGACATTTTGATCAAAGTATTCGTTAAGGAGCTTGAAGTCACTTGCTCCCTTTTGTTCATAATGAAATTTGACGATTCGAAGTGCTTCATCGGAATTGCGGATGGTGGTTTCAGAGTGCCCTTTGAAACTGATGGCAATATTTTTTAAATTTGAAATCGACTGGTTAAGCATCAAGCCTTTGTCTTCCTCCAGTCTGAAGTTGATGAACAGCCAAATGATGCATACAAGTGTGACTGAAACCAAAACCAAAAGATCATTCGCTTTGTTTTTGTTGAATGTATAAAAATTCATTTTGATTTTCGGGGTTTTTAAAGAAGCACTTGATTTTTTTACTTAGTTTAGCATTGACTTTTTTAAATTTGGAATTTTCTAATCTGTAGAGTTAAATACCATCAGTGAAGATGTCAGTAACGATATGAAAATATAAATCTCCTCATATCAGTATGAGTAAAGTTGACGTTGGGATCATAGGCGAGGCGAAGACCCATATTGCCCCAGTCAAAACCCGTCACCAGACCGTATTTCCGTATGAATTGACTCTCAATACTTCCACTTTTATAGAGCAAATCAATCAAAAATCGATCGTCTCCAGAAAACGGCGTTCGATAGACCAAGTGAACATGTTGTTGATCGGGATTTTCACGGTTATCGCGCACGATTTGAAGTGAGATGAATTTTTGTGAGCTCCATCGGTATCCGCTGCTCAGTGTCCAAGAGTCGTTGGGATCAAAATTTAAGTTAAAGTAGTTTTTTAAATTTGTACGGCCCAAGCCAACGCCCATGAACATTTTCTCTCCAGTCTCAATTCCAACACTGCCACCTAAAAAACCACCTGAAGCACTTTGAATGGAGGGTTGTACTCTGATCAAGCCTAGGTCAAATGACGAGTCCCAACCGATGCGAGTTTGGTTGAATGTTTGATCCTTGGTTTGATAAAGGCCAACCCATGCATTCCCAATGTCTGAATTGGCTCTTAAATTGATATCTTGCCCAAATTTTGAAGCCCTCAGGGGCTCGGCCATGTGGTAGTAGTCTGCGCTGAGCTTGTATTGCGTGACTTGATTGCCCGTGTCTTGAGAAAAGCATGCTTGGTGTGAACCCGTTAAGAAGATAAGGGTAAGCCCAAAAAAGTTCAAAAAAATGACCTTGGTAGTTACTTTTTTGATATCAATATAGAGCACTGACTGAATCATGGGTTTTGGTGAGTATTTATCTTTAGTATAATGAATAATAAATCATCGAACTATCCTATTTTGCAATTCAAGATATGACTGATTTTCAGTTTTTTTTATTTCAGTATTTTTTGCCACTTATTTTGGCCTGTTCTTTTATTGAATCGATTTTTTTGCATTTCCAATCCAAATTTGATTGGTCTGCCATGTTGGTGTCATTGAGCGATTTATTTGGAAGGTTATGCCTACAGTATTTTTTACCGCTTACGATTGCAACGCCAGTTCTCAATTGGGCTGAAAATCACAAGTTCATTAATATTGCTCTTGATGGGTGGGTAACTTTGCTGGTGCTGTTTATTGCTCAAGATTTTTGTTACTATTGGATGCACCGAATCACTCATCGTGTGCGTTGGTTTTGGTGCAACCATGCGGTTCACCACTCCACGATGGAGTTGAATCTTTCAGCCGCTTACAGGCTGGGTATGCTTGGAAAACAAACAGGTACTCTTTTGTTTTTCGTGCCTTTGATTTTTATGGGATTGTCTCCTCAATTGGTCTACGAGGTGGTGACGATGAATCTTCTGTATCAATTTTGGTTGCATGCCACATGGATCCCTAAGTTGGGTTTTTTGGAGTATGTTCTCAACACCCCATGTGCCCACAGAATCCATCATGCTTGCAACAAGGAATATATTGATGGCAACTACGGGGGTGTGTTGATTGTTTTTGATCGATTATTCGGAACGTACAAGGCTGAAAATAAAGAGATCACGATCACATATGGATTAACCCAACCCGTGCTCAGCAAGAATCCAGTTGTGGTTCAGTTTTTTGAGTGGAAAGCTTTGTTTTTAGATCTGAGAGGCTCAAGAACATTCAAAGAGATTTTTGGGTATTTATTTAAGCCACCTGGTTGGAAGCCCTAAGCGCGCATATTTATTTTTGGAGCAGTTCACTGATTTCGATCAGATTTTGATCCGGGTCACGTAGGTAGACCGATCGTATTTTCGAGGTGGCGCCGGTCTTTTGAACAGGGCCTTCGATGATCGGCCACGGTGCGGCGCTCAATTTTTCAATCACTTCATTTAAGGGCATGCTTGCAATGAAGCACAAGTCAAGGGCTCCAGGTTGAGGGTGAGCGGCCTTGGGCTCAAACTCACGGCCCTTGATGTGAAGATTGATCTTTTGATCACCAAAATGAAATGCTTTGCGATGAACAAGAGGTGTACCTGAGGAGAAATGCTCCAATTTCATGCCCAACACTCTGGTGTAGAAATCGATGCATTTCTCTTCATCTTGGGTCGTCAATACAATATGGTCGATGTGATCAATCATTTTAAGTAATCAACGCCTTTTCAAGTGTTAGTCTGAATAAACGCCTGCAGACTTGATGACCGGGCCCCACTTGTTTATCTCTGTTTGTAGCCATGACTTTAGTCCCTCGGATGTAAGCTTGGTATCTGAGACAGATTCGGCGCCCAAATCAGCCATTTTCGCCACGAAACTTGGATCTTTTGTTGCCGTGCGAAGCGTGTTTCCTATTTTTTCCAAAGTGGCATTAGGTGTGCCTTTGGGGGCATACACGCCATGCCAAACGATGACTTCGAAATCCTTTAAACCGCCTTCACTAAGCGTTGGGTATTCTGGCAAAGCCTTGATTCTTTCTTTGGTGGTGACGCCAAACATTTTCACGGTGCCCGATTTAATGTGTTGCGTGGTTTGTGTGGTTTGATCGCAAAGGATGTCGACTTGACCACCAAGGAGCGCATTCAGTGCGGGGGCCGTGCCGGAAAATGGGACGGTAGTCAACTCGACCCCAATGGCCTTTTGAAACAACATGCCGCAAAGGTGAGAGACCGCACCAAGGCCTGCGTTGGCCAAGTTGATCTTGCTAGAGTTCTGTTTGATGTAAGCGATCAGCTCTTGGAGATTTTTAGCAGGGATGTCTTTTCTTGCAATCAAAGTCATGGGGACATCAACAACTTGACCGATGTACTCAAAATCAGTCAATGGATTGAAAGATAATTTTCGATACAAAGCAGGTGCAGTGGACATGCCATTGTGATGGATCAAAAGCGTGTAGCCATCGGGTTGTGCGTTGGCCACAAATGCAGCAGCCAGTGTTCCGCCTGCTCCCAGTTTGTTATCGACCAAAACAGTTTGACCAACCGTCTTGCTCATGGTCGCTGCCAGTGTTCTGGCCACAATGTCGGTGGGCCCACCCGCTGCGAATGGAACAATCAATGTGATGGGTTTGGTTGGATAGTTTTGTGCAAACGTTAGGCCGCTCGTCATAGAAAAAAATAACAAGGCCAAATAAGAGAGTGCGCGGGTGAAGTTGAATTTCATGGTTTTTGACTCCTGTCAATTAAAGGGATGTGCATATTCCCATTTTCATTAAAATTTCGTTTTTTTTCAAGAGGAAGAACCCTCTTTTTAGACAAGCTTTGAGCTTTATCAAGGCTTGGGCTGTGGTCTGGTCACTAAAGCGTTGTTGAGAACTTGAAATGTCATCCAGGCCCCTTAATGTGCAAGAGCGACTGTTTTGACCTGGGCCCACAAAGGGGTGCCAACAGTGAGATTGAGGCTTGCAAAGGCTTTCTTGGTGATTTTTGCCAGTAATTTACTAGACCCGCACTCCATTTGAACCAAAGATTGATGGGCGTTGAGGTTTTGCTGAACACCTGTGATGGTGCAGGCCAATGTGTTTTGAATGCTGCTGTCTTGAGGTTGATACAAAGACAGACTTACATCTTTGGCAAGTATTCTGATTTGGATCATTTGGTGGAGGGAGAAATTTCGATTTTCAACCCACAAGTGATGTTGTTCAAAAGAAATTTTGGCCAAATTCCATTGGGTCTCAATGTCATGAACTTGACCCATGATCAAGACACTTGTTTGATCTCCAAAGTCAAAGGGCGTCTCTAAGGAGGACATCAAGTCTATGGTTGGACCCAAGCACAGAACTTGTCCTTTTTCTAGGATAAGAAGGTGTTGGGTCAGACGAGCTATTTCTTCGATGGAGTGAGAGACGAAAAGGATGGGGATATTGAGCTCAGACTTTAACTTTTCAATCCACGGGTAGATTTCATTTTTTTTGTTTTGATCCACTGCAGTCAAGGGCTCATCGAGGAGCAACAGTTTGGGCCGCGTCGCCAATGCCCTTGCAATGGCAACCCTTTGTCTCTCCCCGCCAGAGAGTTCAGCAGTGTGGCGCTTGAGCAAGTGCTCCAAACCAAGCAAGTCTATGGCCTCATTGAGCGCGCTTTGAGCAGCAGTGGTTTTTACTCTTGTGACACCGAATTTTAAATTGCCCAGGACATTCAGATGAGGAAATAAACTGGCTTCTTGAAATACATAACCTACCTCTCTTTGCCAAGTCGGTACAAAAATCTTTCTTTGACTATCGAGCCAACATTTTTCTCCAATGTCAATGCGACCAATTGCCTGGCTTTCAAGTCCCGCCAAGCACCTCAATAAGGTGGTTTTGCCTGAGCCAGAAGCACCTAAAATCCCATGTATGCCTTTGGCGGGTAAGCGTGTTTGAATGTTTAATTCAAATGAGGCCCTTTCAAGCAGCAACTGAATATTCAATTCAAACATAAGTCTGCCTTGGATGTTTTTTAAGTCCAGCCAAGCTTAAAAGTGCAAAGAATGAAAAAATGAGCATCATTGCTGCCAACCAGTGGGCTTGTGCATATTCCATGGCCTCAACATGGCCATAAATTTTGGTTGAAATCACTTGTGTTTTTCCGGGAATGTTCCCCCCAAGCATTAAAACGACTCCAAATTCTCCCACTGTATGGGCAAACACCAAAACACCAGCAGTCACGTAGCCTGGCTTTGCCAGTGGCAACACAACATGGATGAAGGTGTCCATGGGCGAAGCGCGCAAAGTGGCCGCAACCTCTAGCGGTCTTGCCCCCATGGATTCAAAAGCATTTTGAATGGGTTGAATGGCAAAGGGCATAGAGTAAATGACCGATCCAATCAATAAGCCAGAAAAGCTGAAATTCAAAGACGGAAGATCCAACATGTGGGTGATGTGACCAATCGGTCCGTTGGGGCCGAGAGCCACCAACAAGTAAAACCCCAAAACACTGGGCGGCAAAACAATGGGAATGGCCACCATCGAGCCCACGCACGAGCGCAACCACGAAGCGCGTCTTGATAGCCACCAAGCAAGCGGTGTTGCGACGCCCAAGAGCACAAGAGTGGTCACGCAGGCCAGTTGCAGACTCAGTCCAATGGCTGCGAGAGTGCTGGAATCGAAAAAAACTTCTGGCATGGTGGCGTTATTTTGTGGTGTCGTAACCAAAGGTGTTGATCATGGCCTTGATGTCTTGGCGTTTGAGAAACTGCATAAATTGAAGGGCCGCTGAACGGTTGGCCCCTTTGTTGAGCAAAATGGCATCTTGTTCAATCGGGGCATAAAGCGTGCTGGGCACAAGCCAATGCGATCCGGCTGAGCCACTTTCATTGAAAGCGAGCTGAGAGCTCGCAATGAAGCCCAAATCAACGTTTTGAGACGATACATATTGATAGACTTGGGTGATATTTTCCGCCAAGATGATCTTGGGTTTGAGCTCCAGGCTGAGTCCCAAGTGTTCAAGTGTTTCTTGTGCTGCTTTGCCATAAGGCGCTAGTTTTGCATTGGCCAAGGCGATGCTTTTGAATTGTTTGCTCTTAAGAACCAAGCCTTTGTTATCAACCAGTGTAGGGTCTTTGCTCCACAGGACCAATTTACCTCTGGCGTAAGTCAATCTTGAAGAGGGGAGGGCCAAACCCTCTGCGGCCAATTGCTGGGGGGTTTGGGTGTCGGCTGATAAAAACACATCAAAGGGCGCTCCAGATTTGATTTGGGCATACAGTGCGCCTGTGGCGGCCAGTGAGTAGTTGATTTTGACCCCCGTTTCTTGGGTGAATTTTGCGCCAATGCTTTGAATGGGTTTGGCAAAATTGCTGGAAACTGCCAAGAAAATTTCTTGGGCAACAACGCAAATCGAGGAGACGCTCAGGGCCAAAAAAATTAAAAAATTGAGCATGTTCCTCACTCGCTATTCCAAATAAGAATAGCGAAGTATACTCAACTTTCTCTCATCCCACAGGAGCTGCTCCATGAACCCTCCTCGCCCTCTTTATGAAGCCGCCTTGTCTGAGGAGACAACAGACAAACGCATTGAAATTCTCCAAAGCATTCGCCAATTTGGCTCCATCTCACAAGCCGCAAGACAAGTGGGTGTGAGCTACAAGGCGGCTTGGCAGGCGGTGGATACGTTGAGCAACTTGGCCGGTGTGCCCTTATTGGACAAGCTTGTTGGAGGCGCTGGCGGGGGAGGCGCTCGTTTGTCACTGGCCGGAGAAAATTTACTGCTTGCCGCTCACAGCATGCAAAAAGCAAGGGGTGAGGCCTTTAAAAAAATGGAGTCAATTGGCCATGAGCAATCCCCCATGTTGGCCCTCAAGGGCTTGCACATTCGAACCAGCATGCGCAATCAATTGCCTTGCGATCTGCTCTCCTTGTCTGCCAAGCATGGAGCGCTTCGTGCGGGCTTGAGGCTGTCAAATGGAGTGAGGATCTTTGGTTTGATCACCAAGGAGAGTGCGCAGCTGTTGGGTTTGAAAAAAGGCATGGGTTTGCTTGCCCTTTTCAAAGCAACAGCTGTTCGCGTGGCGCCTGTCTTTGCAAAGACACAGGGATTCAATGTGCTGAGCGCAAGCATTGTCAGAGCGCCTGCTAAAGGCTTGGCAGGCGAGGTGTCATTATCGATCGGACAAGAGCTCAATGTGGTTGGCTTTTGTGCGTTCACAAAAGGGCTTGCAATCGGCTCCAAAGCGATGTTGATGTTTGAGGAGTCTTCTTTGGTGATTGCTTTGCCAGAATGAGTCAAGAGCGCTTGAATGCTTCTCATTGAACTTAGGCGGCCAAACTTTCTTGGGGAATATTGATAATGAAGTTGGTAAGCCCCGTGGAGTTGGAGGCGGGCAGCATGTGGTGGTTCATGGCAGCAAACGCTTGCGAGATGTCGCGGCTCTCAATGGCGTTGATGATCTCCTCGTGCTGCTCGTAGGAGGTCTTGATTTGTCCAAGGGCGCCAAAGGCGTGTTTGCGGTAGTATCCGGTGACGGTTCGCAGGCGGAGCACTTCTTGTCTCAGGTAGGGGTTTCGCGTGGCTTTGTAGATGATTTCATGAAACAAGAGATTTGACTCTTGCCAATCCTTGACGTCTTCGGACTGCACAATGCGGGCGCTCTTGGTGTGCAATGCTTTGAGCGCCGAAAGCTCTGAGGTGGACATTCTTTGGCAAGCCAATTTCGCAGCAACGCCCTCTAGCTCAGCGAGCAATTCCCACAAGGAGAGCAGTTGCTGCAGGCTCATTTTGGCAACAATCATGCCCCCTCTTGGCAAGCTGCTGATCAAACCCTGAGCTTGAAGTTTGATCAATGCCTCGCGAATCGGGGTGTGGGAGACCTTGTGCTTAAGCGCGATGGAGCTCTCGTCAATGGAGTCACCTGGTAAAAGTACGCCGTTTTTGATATCTTGCTCAATGAGCCAGTGTATTTTTTCACTCGCTTTGACAAAAATGGATTTGCTAGTAGCTTGCATAAAGTGGTTTAATTATTGCTTTATAAAAATATCTGATTGTTCTATAAATATAATTATAGGATACACTGAATGCAACATGCTTTTGTTTTTAGGGTTCGTTGTCTGAAGGGTTTTAAGTGTCAATGCCAACACCAGATCAGCTTATCAATTTAGAGGATTGGAGCAAATATGTTCAAGAGTCTATGGACTTGTCTTTTGCGCATCTTGAACTGTCTGAGAGCGATATCAAGCGATTGAGCAAAACTTTCAAGCGCCTCTTAACCTCTTGCCCTAGTCTGCACCAAGGCCAAGAGCTCATGGGTGATGGACTTTTGATAACCCACACCCAACTGCAAGAGATCGGCCAAAGAAGTTTGATAGATTTCAAAGAAAGTTTAACCCGTGTCTGAGTTACCGGGCACCATTTCAGAGCTTCAAAGCTTATTGAAGGCGGGTCAGCTTTCAGTCCAAGAAAGCCTTCAGATCCAGCGAAATCGGCTCAGCCAACATGCTTCACTTGAAAATGGTTTTGTGGATATTTTGGACGACCATGGGCCTTGTGTATCTTCCAATGCACCTTTTGATGGTGTGGGTTTCGCACACAAAGACATCTTTGAGTTGGAGCACCGTTTTGCGGGCCTAGGTCTAGGCCATGGTCGTTCAACCACGGCAACCCATCAATCGGTTTGTATAGAAGCATTGCACCATGCTGGAGCATCCCATTTGGGTGCATTGCACATGGCACCTATGGCATGTGGGGCAACCTCGCAAAATGAATACTTGGGAGGGTGTCTAAATCCTTTGAATGCCGAGCGTGTTGTCGGCGGGTCTTCAAGCGGGAGTGCGGTGGCGGTTGCGCGGGAACTTTGCTTTGCTTCTCTGGGCACGGATACGGCCGGTTCCGTTCGCATACCAGCAGCCTCATGTGGTGTGCTGGGGCTAAAGACCAGCATGGGCCTCTTGTCCACCAAGGGGGTCTATCCCCTGGCACCCCATTTGGATACGGTGGGTATATTGGCTCGCAGTGTAGATGACCTTGAGCAAGTGTTGGTACAAATCAAAACGCATGAGCCAGTCGATCAAAAGATTCAAGTCCCCGCTTTAAAAGAAGCCAAAGACTTGGATCGCCTTTATTGTTGGCTTCCATCAAAGATGCTCGCCTCCAGTGTTTCGACTCAAATGCTTGAGTGTGTCAAAACGTTTAAACATGCTCAGATCACTGAGCATTTCGAAGAAGAGGCCAATTTGAGTGCGCTGGCCGAGACCATGCTGTATCAGCAGGTTTTTCAAACACATGGCCACCTGCTTCAGGACGACCCATCCAAATCAAATTGTCCCAAAGCCTTGCGGGAGATGATAATGCTTGGAGCCGTGCAGCCCAAGTCTTGGTCTATTCAAGCCTTGACCTCTAGAGGTGCATTGCTCAAACAATTCTTGGATAATTATCTCAAAGACCGAGATTTCTTTATGATGCCAGCTTTGGGTATCGAGTTGCCCACGGCAGTTCAAGTGACAGTTGGTCATGCTGAGTTTGATGCAAAAAAGTTGCTCTCTCTTCATCGATTCATGGGTTTTGTGAATTATTTAGGACTGCCCTCGCTGTGGTTGCCCATTGCTCAAGACTCCAATGGCATGCCAATCGGTGTGCAAGTGCTTTGCAGGCCCTTTGAGGAATTGAGCCTCTTGCGTTGGGCCAAGACCTTCATTGGCAAGCGTTTTGGAACTCAATGCGTCAGTCGCATGTTCGCTGCTGTTGATTAGATTGTTACTTTAGTTAAAAAAAAGACCATGCCCAAAATACAAGCTTCACTCGCATTGTCAAGGTTTCGCGTCATCGATCTCTCAAGAGTTCGGTCCGGCCCCAATTGTGTGCGCATTCTGACCGACTTTGGCGCTGATGTGATTAGGGTGGAACCGCCTCAAGGAATCGATCCCAATGAGGCCTTGTTTGCTTCGAACCGTGAGGGAGGCGACTTCCAAAACATCAATCGCAATAAAAGATCGATGACGCTCAACCTCAAGCGCCCTGGGGCCAAAGAAATTCTCATGCGATTGATCAAGGATGCTGATGTGGTGGTGGAAAATTGGCGACCTGAGGTCAAAGTTAAATTGGGGCTAGATTACGAATCACTTGCCAAAGTCAACCCGAGGATCATTTTGGCCAGCATTTCCGGATTTGGTCAAACGGGCCCCTATGC
>Ga0114978_10001167_pt1 | contig 22157 bp, 16 predicted proteins | sample S_140212_EF_Meta_FD_87027 | JGI IMG/M metagenome (GOLD analysis project Ga0114978, IMG submission 87027) | Freshwater microbial communities from Lake Simoncouche, Canada to study carbon cycling - S_140212_EF_MetaG | ecosystem: Environmental > Aquatic > Freshwater > Lake | place: Lake...
AGGTGACAACGCGATCGACAAGTCCGCTGGCGACGAGCCCCTTGTCGGTGGCGATCAAGGGCCGCTCGACCCCCAAGTCGGCGAGGAATTGGGGCAAGCGGGAAAGCTCGCCTTCGCCAAATTCGATCCGTGTGAGGTAGTTGATTCGGCTCATTACATCGCCTCCGCAGTCAGCCGATAGAAGGCCTTACCGTTGGTCTCCATGATCGCCTCGATGTCTTCGGCGCCGTAGATATTACCGAGCAGGTCTAGCGCCAGTCCAACGACCTGCTCGTAAGAAGCCGCCAGGCGACAGACGGGCCAGTCTGAGCCAAAGACCAGCCGTTTGGGGCCAAATTTGTCGGCAAGAAACTCTACGAACGGCCGGATCCGTTGGGCCGACCAGTCCGCGCCAGCTTCAGTGACAAGGCCGGAAAGCTTGCAGTGAATGTTCGGCATCAGCGCCAATTTTTCGATGCCTGCGCACCATTCGGCGTTGAGCGGGCCTGTCATGTCAGGCTTAGAAATGTGATCGATGATGCCGTGCACGCCGGGCGTCGCCTGCAGGGCGTCGAACATCGCCGACAGATGGCGCGGGAAGGTCAGTATATCGAACGGCACGTTACTTTTCGCCACCCGCTTCAGGGCTTGGCGGAATCGCGGATCAGCGATCAATGAAGGGTCATGCGATTGTAGCATAGGCCGTAGCCCGACCCATTTGGGCTGCCTACGATAGTGGTCAAGCCGCTCACCAAAATCCTCGCTGAGCATGTCAATCCAGCCAACAACGCCAAGGATGAAGTCGGTCTGGTCAGCGATCCCAAGAAGGTAGTCGGTCTCACTCTCGCTCTCGGCAGCCTGGATCAACACTGTAGCGGTGACACCCGTCGCCTGCATCAAAGGGGCTAATGTTTCGGGTCCGAAGTCTCCGTACAGAGCAGGATAGTCGGGCGACACCCACGCATGATCGCCGCGCGCGACTTCCCAGAAATGCTGATGTGCGTCGAGCATCTAGGCCTCCTTAGGTTCCGACCGCTACTGCGATCGAGTCCAGCAGCCGCCGCTCGAGGGGAGTAACCTCCTCTGACAAGACACAGTGCGGTAAGATCATGATTTCGCGCTGACTGATCCGGGCATTGAGCACGAAGACGCGCGGCGCTCCATCCTGCAGCTCGCGCACGACCCGTGCTGCATGCTGAGGCGTTCCAAAGATAAGCGTGACGGCGTTGACAGGGTCGTCGTCCTTGACCGTGACGCTGTCAAAATTGCGCTGTTTGATGGCCTGCGACAGGCGCTGGGAGAGGGTGATCCTTTGCTGGCGCTCAGCGGCGTAGTCACGTGATGCACAAAGCTGCAAGGCGGCCATCAGCCCGGCCAGTTCCTCGCGGCCGACCTTAAGCACCCGGCCGATGCCATTATGGGGCGGCTCGCTCTGACCCTCATCGAGACCAAAGGGTTCGCTGTAGACCTCCGGGTGAACGAAAGCATCCTGTTGCTGTAGAGCCGCGGCCCTCACCAGATCGCGGCGCCCCGCCAAGAAGCCCGTCGCCGCCGGTCCACCAATAAATTTCCCCCCCGCGCAGGCGACGAGGTCGGCACCCATGTCGATCCAGCGCTTGAAGTTTTCCGCCGGAACCTGAGTTGGGGCTCCATCGACGATCACCGGCAAGCCGCGGCTGTGCGATATCTCCACGAAGGTCTTGAAATCGAGTGTGGAATCCATCGGGATGCCGACGTAGAAGCAAGCCGCCGTTCGCTCGGTAATAGCCGCCTCCATCTGCCATCGGTAGGCCCCCGCGCCGCTGGATGTGGTGAGATAGCCAAATTCAACCAGGCGCGCGCCCGACAGACGCAGGGCATGGTCGTAGGACATCCGATGGGCCCTGTGCATCACGATCTCGTTCTTCAACCCGGTCGTGTCCGGCAGTTGATCCATGGCCGCTCGGTTGTCGCCGGTCATACAGGCGGCGGCGGCTAGGGTCAGGCAAGCATCTGCGCCTGACGCTACGCAACCGGCCTCCGCGCCCATGAACTCGACGATCAGTTCGGAGGCTCGCGCCTGCATCTCAGCGATCGGCACGAAGCGCTGCGAGGCGTCGACCATGGCGTCAATGACTGGCTTAGCCAATCGGGTGCCGCCCAGCCGACTGGCATGACCAGCGGCATTGATCACCGGCCTGAGGCCCATCGAGGCATAGAAATCGTCTTCGCGTGTGGGCATTTGGGTCATGACGATCGGCTCACTGTCAGATCATCGACAACAGCGCTGCTGCCAACGGATTGTGGATGAGATGGGTGTGGTGCGATGGGAAAGTAGCAGGCCGCCCTATGGTCAGGCCCGACCAGGTCTAGGAGCGGAGTCGCACCGGCGCAGACCGGTTGGCTCGCGGCGCAACGGGTTCGGAAGGCACAGCCTGAAGGCGGATTGGTTGGGCTGGGTAGCTCGCCGCTGATCGCCGGTTGAGACCGCCGCCGGCCAGGCGTCGGCTGCGGAATGGCTGAAGCTAGGCCTCGGGTGTAGGGGTGTGCGGCACCATCGCGCAGGATCGCCGCCCTGCCCTCCTCTACGATCCGCCCGAGATACATCACAGCGACACGGTCACAGAGGTGTTCAACAACATTGAGATCGTGACTGACGAAGATCAGGGTCAGGCCCAGTTGGTCTCGAAGGTCCGAAAACAGATTGAGGATCTGCCCCTGCACGGAGACGTCGAGACTAGACACGGCCTCGTCCGCGATCAAAATCTTGGGGCGTACTGAAAGCGCGCGCGCGATGTTAACGCGCTGGCGCTGCCCTCCTGAAAGCTCGTGCGGATAACGATTGGCCAACGAAGGTGAGAGCCCCACAATATCCAGCAATCGGTCGCGCTCCTGAGGCGCTTGGGATCGCGGCACCACCTTGTGGACCAGCAGGGGCTCGAGAATCGAGTCTCCGATCCGCATGCGCGGATTCAACGCCGAATAGGGGTCTTGGAAGACCATCTGCAGTCCAAGTTCGGCCGCCAAAGGCCGTCGAGGCATAGGCGTCAGATCGGTACCTTCATAGATGATCGAACCCTCGTCCGGTTTGGTCAGACCCACAATAATGCGCGCCAGCGTGGACTTGCCGCAGCCAGATTCCCCAACGATTCCAAGGGTCTTCCCGGCCTCGACCTTGAGATCGATATCGACCAAAGCGCGCAACTCTGGACGCCGCTGTGTCAGGGTCCGCTGACCGACTCGAAAGGCCTTGGACACGCCCTTCAGCTGCAAAACAAGCCCACTATCCAATATAGGCCTCCTCAGCGAGAACCGTTCGCAGTTGATCATGGCGCCAGCATGCGGAAGCCTGGTCGACCCCGTGAGGGACAAGGACTGGATGGATCGTTGCGCACTCAACCAGTGCGTGGACGCAGCGTGGGGCGAAAGGGCAGCCTTCGACCGACTGTGTGGGTGGTCGTCCCGGGATAACTTGGAGGCGGGCCTGGTGTTGACCAATCCGTGGCATCGAGGCGAGCAGGGCTGCGGTATAGGGGTGCGACGGTGAGGTCAGGACGCTTGTCACGTCACCTGTCTCCACCAGTCGGCCTCCATAGAGAACGCCGACCCGGTCGCAAACTTCAGCGACGACGCCGAGATCGTGGGTAACCAGCAAAACGCTCATGCCGGTGTCGCGGCAAAGATTATAAAGGAGCGTTAGGATCTGGTCCTGGATGGTGACGTCCAGCGCCGTGGTTGGCTCGTCGGCCAAGATAAGCTCTGGCGACCGGATCATGGCCGCGGCAATCGCTACGCGCTGGCGCAGACCGCCTGATAACTCATGAGGGTAGGCCCGCAAGCGTATCTCAGCGTCGGCAATACCCACCTGCTCAAGGGCAGCCAGGATCAGCCGATGAATTTGCGCACGGTCGCGCAGGCCGGCGGCGGTCATCACCTCGGCAAGCTGGGCACCAATGGTCATCACCGGATTAAGCGCGCGCAATGGATCTTGAAAGATCATGGCCACGTGCCTGCGCCGCAAATCGGTAAGCGCTGCCTGATCAAGGCCCGTCACCTCTTGCCCCGCGACGCGGATGGATCCACCGACCACCTTGGCTTTTGGGTTCAAGAGCCCGATGATCGATCGCAGGACGGTGCTCTTGCCGCTACCGGTTTCACCGACTAGGCCAAAAATCTCGCCGCGTTTGATCTCAAATGAAACCTCGCGCGCCGCGACCCATGCCGGACCGCTGGCTTGATATTCGATGGTCAGGTCATTGACCTGCAAGATGGACGTCTGACCCGCCTGCTCATTGCTGCCCGCGGTCATCGGGCTGCATCCGGTCGCAGTAGGTCGGACAGACCGTCGCCAATCAGGATCGCTGCTAAGGTGACGTAGAAGATCGCCAAGCCGGGAAAGATCGCCATCCAAGGCGCCTGATACAGATAGACCCGACCCTCCCCGATCATGACGCCCCATTCCGCCGCAGGCGGCTGAACGCCAAGGCCAAGGAATCCCAGTGCGCTGCCAACAAGGATCCAGGCGATGAAATTGGTTGTCGCCAGTAACACCGGCTGCACGATCACATTGGGAAGGACGTGGCGCAAAATCACCCGAAGGCGTGAATAGCCCAGCGCCCTCGCCGCCTCGACATATTGATGCTTTGCGACCACCAGCACTTCGCCGCGCACGAGGCGGGCGTAACTGGCCCAGCCGACGAGAAAAACCGCGATGTACATGTTGAATATCCCGGGGCCGAGCGTCGCAACAATAGCGATGATCAGCACATAGAAGGGAAAGGCGACGACCAGATCGAGCACCCGCATGAGGACGGCGTCGATCCAGCGGTTTGTGCCCGCCAAAATACCCAACGCCGTTCCCATCACCAAGGTCGGTAGCACTGAAAAGAACCCGAACTGGAGATCGACGGACGTGGCAGAAACGATCCGAGCCAAGACGTCACGGCCAAAATTGTCGGTGCCCAGCCAATGCTCGGCGCTCGGAGACTGTAAGGTCGCGCCTAGGTTCAGCTCAAGCGGGTCCTGCGTCACCATTGGCCCGATCAAGGCGACAATGATCGCGATCAGGAGCATCAAAAGGCCTGCAAGAAATGACAGTGGTAGCCTTGCGATCCCGCTTTCTGGCGTGAACGTCCGCTCACTTAGGACCGTGATCATCGCGAACCAACCATGATGTCGCGCGCCCTCGGATCGATAAGGGCCACAAACAAATCTGTCAGAAGATTGATGACCATGACGAAGACGGCAAAGACCAGCGTCACCGCCACTACGGTCGGATAGTCGCGGGTGGTGATGGCTGTGAGCATCAGCTGGCCCAGACCGGGGATGGAGAACACCGACTCGATGATCAAGGTCGCCCCGATCAGGAGGCCGATGTGCAGGCCAAGGATGGTTACCGCTGGGATAAGCGCCAGTCTAAAGACGTGACGGAAAAATACAGTCTGGCCGGCCAATCCCTTCGAGCGCGCCATGTCGACGTGATCGGCGTTCAACGTCTCAATCAGGCTGGCCCTGAGCGATCGGATTACCAGCGGGCATAGTCCCAAAGCCAGTGTGAACGAAGGCAAAAGCAATGAGCGCAACTGCTCGCCAAAGCTCTCCCCCAGTCCACCTACCGGAAGGATCGGCCACCAGATGCCGAACAGAAGCAGGAGCAGGAGCCCAATCCAATAGGGCGGCAAGCCCAGACCCAGGACGATTACCGCCCGCACGATCAACTCTGCGGCAGACGAGCGCCTGAGCGCCGACCAAACAGCCAGCGGAACGCTGATCAAGATGGTCAACAGGATGGAATAGACAACCAAGAACAATTCGGGGATTAGGCGCGCAAAGACAAGCTGAATGGCTGGCCGACCATAGAAGTAGGAATAGCCAAAATCGCCCTTCATGAGCTGCTTGAGAAAGATCCAGTACTGGACGAGCATCGACTGATCGAGCCCCCAATGGGCTCGTAGTTCAGCGATCCTTTCGGCCGAAGCATAGACCCCCAAGGACATGGCCGCCGGATCACCGGGCACGGCACGAACCAGAACGAATATGGTCAGGCTGATCCCGATAAGGACGGGGATCATCTGGAAAAGCCTGACGATGACGAAAGTCAGCATTCCGCGCGCACCGAAACCCATTGAAACCTTGATATTGGTCTAGTCCAGGATCTGCGCATCATCGCTTCTCGCCGCAGCTCACGCCTATTCGTGGAAACGTTTCCACTATTGTGGGATTGCCCGTTTAAGTCAAGAAACAAGCCCTCAACAAGACGGCCTAGCGTCGATCAAGCTGACACAATGGCACCGAAAAGGCCCTATGCCGAGCCCACGACAATCAAGGCCCCATCGCCCCCTTGCGCCATCCGATTTTGCAGTGGCAAGTGAAAGGCATCAGCGGCTATTTCAAACTCGTCGCCAAATTCGACTTTGAACCCTTCCGAATAGGACAAGGTAGCGGCACCGAAGAAGTGAACGTGAATATCCCCCGGCCGCCGAAACTGCGCATACTTAAAATGGTGATGTTCCAGATTGCCAATCGCGTGGGACATATTCATCTCACCGGATCTAAATGGCTTTTCCCAAACCGTTTTGCCCAGACGTTTGATACGGCTGAAACCTAGGATTTCGGCTGGCAATTCGCCTAGCCGTAACTCGGGTCCAAGCGCCGCTTGGCGTAGTTTTGAATGGGCGAGCCAAAGATAATTGACGCTCTCGGTGAGGTGATCTGAAAACTCGTTGCCAAGTGCGTAGCCCAGTCGCGTTGGAACACCGCTTTCGTCGATCATATAGACGCCAGCGATCTCGGCCTCTTCACCGCCGTCCCCGGCGAACGCCGGCGCATGAAGCGCCGCGCCGGGATTAACGAGAATGCTTCCATCGCCTTTGTAAAACCATTCTGGCTGTACTCCAACGCATCCGGTGCCGGGCTTGCCGCCCTCCAATCCCATCAGGAACATCTTCATAGAATCGGTGGCGTCGCCGCTCTCGACCGCCCTGTGCATGCCGTCCCGGCTCTCGGCTGACCCCAAGTGGGTCAGGCCGGTGCCACTTACGATGAGATGCGCTGGATCAGGATGATCGATCGGGCTGAGCAGTTCGAAATCGGAGAAGTCGATGGCCTCGCCCGAAGAGTCAGCCGCCAGCATCGCCAGCGTGGTTAGCTGTTTTGCCGCCAACTGCGCGAGATCCCTGGTTGTGTTAGCGGCCTGTACGAGCCGGGCTATGCCATTTTGGTCCAAGGCAAGCAAACCACGCACTCCACCCTTCTTGAACTGGACGAGAGACTGGATCATGAGATCAAACTCCGACACTCGGCACCCGCATGTTGCGGACAGGTCTTGAAGGCAAGGTGAAACAGCGCCGCCTGTCGCCGTGACAGATCTGACTTAAAAAAAGCGGGACGCCGAAGCGTCCCGCTTTCCTTGTTTTAATTCCGCTTGATGTAATCAGAATTTCTGACGGATGCGGAAGACGAAGTAGCGGCCAATCTGGTCGCCTGGATAGTAGGCCGCGTTAGCCCAGTTGTAGAGCGAAGGCTTCCAGTCAAGGACGTTGTTAACCGACAGTTGGATTGCCGTCTTTTCGTGCCATGTGTACTGGATTGACATATTGTGCATAAAGCGGTCCTCCAGCTTGTTGTTAACAATGTTGGCCGCAGTCGCCACAGTGGTCTCTTGGCCAGGCCCGAGGTCCACTAGATAGGACGCTCCATCCGTCGACAGGAAGACCGGCTGGTCTTGCCAAAGCGTACGCCAGAACACACTCCAGTTGCCATAGTCGTAGGTGGCGTCAAAGGTGCCCTTCCACTTCGGCTGCGAGAAGGTCCCAGTTGGGTTGGTCGGCACCTCATTAAGAACCTGAAGCATATTCTTGTCGGTCCGCAAGAGGGTACCGTCGAACCGCAAGTGTCCGTAATCGCCAGCACTGCCTAGATGAATAAGCTGAAGCGCATCGCTGACGTCAAAGCCATAGCTCGCATGCCCCTGATAGGCTTGGAACGAAGATTTCGACGCATTGAGGCTGGTTGTGCGACCAAAACTGATCTGGCCGGCTGCGTCCCGCCGGAACAGGTTGCTGCTACAGGCCGGCGCGGTGGGATAGGTCGGACTGTCATAACAAGCATTGAGGACTTGGGTGAGACCCAGACCAGAAATGCGGTTTTCAATATCGATATTGAAGTAATCCAAGGAAGCCATCAGGCCCGGGATCCAACGGGGCTGGACGACCACGCCGACGGTATAGGCCTTGGATTGTTCCGGGATCAGGCCAGCATTGCCTGAAGTCGTGATGGGGATGGTCTGGTTGGCGGCGATCGACGTGAAGTTGGCCGGAAGTCCGCCGGCCACACAGTTGGCCTTCCGGATTGCCGGAGAGCCGCCACCATTGATGTAACGCTGGTCGCAAGGGTCATTGGCCATCGAGAAGCTGCCGGATTCAGGCGTGTACAACTCGACCAGTGACGGCGCGCGAATGGCTTCCGTGTACGATCCGCGGAAGACCAGATCCTTAACCGGCGACCAGCGGCCACCATACTCGAAAGCGGTCGAGTCGTTGGAGCTGTCAGAGAGGTGGTTGACATCCTTATTGGCTCCCTTGACGCTGCGGACTGATCCGCTGAGTTCAAGTCGATCGACCAATGGGATATTCATGCTCGGGCTGACCAGCGGCACGAGAGCTTCGGCGAAATATTCGGACGTCGTATAAGAGCCGCCAGTCTGGGTCTGAGTTGCGAAGCCACCGCGTGAAATGCCCAGCGTTGAGCCTTGGTCCGGGGTGAACAGCGCGTTCTCGCGTCGGGCTTCAACCCCGACGTTGGCGTGGATCCAGCCCGCTGGCAGTTTGAACACTTCACCGGAGATGTTTGCCGTAAGAACGCGTTGGTCGTTGTTGGTGTTGGTCTCGCGCGGCCCGCCGGTGATGAAGTTGAGGGCGCGCGAAGTGTTCACGCGTTGCGCGTCGCCGAAGATATTTAGCGGAAGGCAGCCGGCGCCGAAAGTAGAGGCGGTACTAGCGACGCCCATGCCGATTACCGGCGAGTTGTAGCCCGCCACGGTTCCGTTGGCGATGCTCCCGTTGATCCGGCAGATGATCGAGCCGTTGGCGATAGCAGACACGCCGCTTTGACCAGAGGCATTAAGGGCGATCAGTGCATCGGCACCATCAACCTTGCCGTCGCCGTTCCTATCGGTTTTGATCGTACTGCCGGTTGCCGTCACCAGGCTGGTCAGATAGGCGCTATCAACCCTGACCGCATCTAGGGCGTTCACCAGCCGACCATCGATGATCCCCAAAGTCGATGTAAGGATGTTGGCGTGGCCAAAAACGCTGGAAACTTCCCACTTAAAATTGCGTTCGCCAATGTTGAACTTACCCTCGAACCCGGGAGCAACGCGCCAGGTGAAATTCTGGGTGTTGTTCGCGCCGCCCGAGACAAGGTCATTGTCTAGACGGTTGACCGAGAAGTTGGCGTTGGCCCCAAGCGCACCTTCCAGGATCGAGCGCGATTGCGCGGACAGGAAGGGGTTGGCCGTATTCATGGTCAGCGCACCGGAAGTGCCGCCGAACACCCAGGTATTAAACCCACCCTGATTCACTAACTCTTTGGCTTTAGCGTTGGCGAAGGTCGACTCAACAAAGAAGCGCGTGTTGTACGGCAGGTCGTAATGACCAAGTGTCGAAATGGTGATGCGCTCAACAGGCGAGCGTATCTGGTTCGTTTCTCCGACCAGATCCATGCCGCAGATACTATTGGGTTTAGCGCTCATCGCGAAGATGGCTGACGAGGCTCCGGGCACTTGGCCGGCCGTGCATTGTGACAGATCACCGGTCGCGGTGAACTCATAAAACTTCCCGCCGACCGCACCTAGGCCGTAAGACGGGAGCAAGGTCGCTGTTGGGGAAACCGAACCATATTTGGCAAAGATTTGAGCGACCTGATTGTAATAGATCCGGTATTCTTGGTCCTTATCACCGTCGCCATCGGCGTCGAGGCGAGCACCGAACGGTATAACCAGTGGGCGATTGTCTTTCCAATCAGGACGGGCACTCCATAGCGCGCCTTCTTGTTTGTTATACTCCACCGAAATAGCGACGTTGCCCTTATCGTCGGCAAAGTTGGTACCAAGCACGCCCTGCACCTGCCACTGGTCAAGGTCTTTTTTGTACGACTGGCCGTACTGGCTAGAGAACTCAGCGCCTTGATAGTTTTGGTTGAGAACGACGTTGATCGTTCCGGCAATGGCGTCGGAACCATAAACAGCGGCGCCGGCGAGCGGCACGACTTCGATCCGCTGGACTAGGGCGACCGGCAGAACATTGTAGTCGACCTGCAACCCGGCTGCGGAAGAAAAGTTCGATGGCACATTCGATGAGACGAAGCGGCGACCGTTAACAAGGGTCAGCGTGCGTTGCGAACCGAGGTTGAAGAGGTCAACGTAACTCTGCCCCACCGTGAAGGCATTTTGATCGCCGTTCGGCCCGATGCCGAAACCGGCGATCGGCAGTTCTTTAATGGCGTCGGCCAGGTTGGTGGCAGCCCGCTTGCTTATAATGTCGGGGCCAACCTCGGAAATTGGGCGGACCGTGTCCATGTTAACGCGTGCGATGCGCGACCCTGTGACGACAATCTCTTCGATGTCCGTGCTGGCCTTGGCCGCTTTAGCGGCATTTTGAGCAAACACAGCCGTCGAAGCCGTCAAAGCTATTGTCGAGGCGCTAGCGGCCAAGAGGCCGCGCCAAACGAACCGACGAAACTTGCTATTGTCTTTATGTACCATTTTCCACCCCTTTAAATATCTAGCCAAGATTGCGTCGCGACCGATCCTCCATTTCTGGGGATTCTTTACCAATCTGTCCGACCGAGCCGTGTGCAGCCCCGTGGTTGAAATTGTCCGAATCCACCGGATTTTCCGGCCGCACTCCACATAATGAGACTGCGGCTCATGAAATGGGAATAAAAACTCAATGTCAATTATTATTTGTTTTTCGAAGTATAGAAACGTTTTCAAGGATCGCGACTTGGATCGGACCAATGGCCCATTTTAAGCCTAGCGGCTCATATTAGCAGTATAGAAACGGTTTCAATGGAGGCAATCGGAATCCGGATTACCACGCGTTTTCAGTTTAGTGTTGCATAACCGAACTCAGCGGGCACAAATGGGGCACAGAAGTCTCCGACCCGGTCAAAGCCGTTTTGCACGCAAAACCTCAGCTTAGGAGTTCGAAATGGGTTTTCCCCGCTCGGTCTTGTTGGCCTTCGCGACACTGCTCCTTGCAGGTACCCAAGCGAAAGCTAACACCTCCAGACTGCAGGCCGCCTTGCAGAGCTGCGCTCTGATTCCAAATCCCACTGATCGCCTGACCTGTTTCGATGGATTGGCAAAATCAACCGCCTCAGACACAGCAGAGAACGGCCCCACCACAGGTGCAATTGAGCCCGCTACCAAAGAGCCCGTGACCGCCTCAGAGCAACGCGCTGCAAGAAAGGAAAAGCGGCGAGTGGCTGAACAGCGCAGGGTTAGGGACCCCAATGATCGGGCGCGCTCGACCTACGACGGGGTCGTTTTGCGCGCTTGGGCGAACGGGGCCGGTAACTACTATGTGGCGCTGACCAATGGTGAAATCTGGAGGAGCGATGACCATGAACAGGTTCGCCCCGTCAAGGACGGCGAAGCCGTGGCCTTGAGCCCGGGCGCGGTCGGTGGCTGGTTCATGCAATTCAAGACGATCAAACGCCCGACCATCCGGGTGCTGCTGGTCGACTAACCACTGTAGGCGCGTCGCTCGCGCCTACCTAGCGCGAGCAAAACCATATGCCGACACTGGCCTACTGATTGGGCAGCACGCCGCGCCTGTCACCTGTTCGACAGGCGGATTTAGCGAAGACACTGGAAGGCAAGCCATATGACGCACTCTAAATATGCCCTGACGCGGAGTGAGAACAGTTCGCTGGGTCGCCGTGGCTTCCTGAGACTGCTTGGCCTTGGCGGTGCCGCGCCGCTGTTGGCATGGTCGGATGACCTACATGCCTCCCCCGCCCCATCCAGAGCCGGACGGGAACGAGCCACCCAGCCGCATGGCTCGGGAATAAAACCCCACGCTAGCGTTTACCAGAAAATGTTTGGCGTACCCTCAGTCATCAATGCCGCTGGGCCCGTCACTGCACTGGGTGGGACTGTTCTATCCAAGCAGGTCACGGAGGCTATGGCCGCGGCTTCTCGTGACTTCGTTGACCTCAACGCCCTCTACACGGCAGCAGGCATCCGGCTGGCGACAATCACCAAGAGCCCTGCGGCCATGGTCACCTCGGGGGCCTTCTCGGCAATGGTGCTCGGCGCGGCGGCGTGCCTGACTGGCAACGATGACCGTAAGATGGCGGCCCTGCCGCACCCGGACTGGCCGCGCCGCGAAACCATCATACAGCGCGCCCATGCTACAGGCTATGAGCAGGCCTTCCGTGATGCCGGAATGACCCTCGTTTACGTTGACACCGAAGATCAGATGCGGGCGGCCATCAGCGAGCGTACAGCCATGATCGCGGGCCTGATCAATACCGAGAAAATGGACTTGCCAGGGATCATCCCGCTTGCGCGGCTGGTCTCCATTGGCAAGGAGGCCGCAGTGCCGGTCTATTTCGACGCCTCGTTTTGCGTGACCCACAGCTCACCACCCTCCAACCTTTGGCGCTACACGCAGATGGGAGCCGACCTCGTCGGCATCAGCGGCGGCAAGGGATTACACGGCCCTCAGTCCAGCGGAATTTTAGCGGGACGCGCTGACCTCATAGCCGCCGCGCGGAAAATGGGGCCGCCCAACGCCGCTGCGCTGGGTCGGGGCATGAAGGTCGACAAGGAAGAGGTGGTTGGTCTGATGGTGGCCATCGAGCAGTTCCTAGCCAGAGACGCCGAGGCCCTTCAACACCGAGATCTTGAGCGCTTTGAAATGATGAGGAAGCATATCAGCGACATTCCCGGGCTTCGACTTGGCCATGATGAGCTCTACTTCGGCCCAGGCTTGGTGTTGATGTGGGACCAAGCCGACATCCCCCTCACCTACGGCGACTTCGTCAAACAGATGAGGGCCAGCGCGCGACCGATTGAGATGCTCATCGCCAACGGTCCAAGCGCCTACTTTGGAAACATAATCGGACCAGCCCTTTATCCTGGCTATTTGAACGACGGCGAGGATGTGGTTGTCGCCAAGCGCGCTAGAGAAATTTTGCTGGCCGCACGTCGACGATAGGCGGCTACCTTGCTGACTATTTCCAATCAAAACCGCTTGCCTCTCATGCCCTACGCGCCCTTGACACAAAGCAATGGTTTTGCACTATTCGGAATAATGTTTCACATTTAGGGATAACGGGGAGATATTGATGAGCTTTTTACGCCGAGGCCTTGGTAGCACCGCCATCGCAATCGCTTTGGTCGCATCAGCGATCTGCCTTACTCCGCCAGCGCAAGCGCAAGACGTAAAGGCAGCCAATCCGGACCTCGTGAACGGCGTCGTTCCTCATGAACCCTACCCGGTGAGCGCTAGGGCCGAGGCAATCCACGCCACCATTCCAGTCACCGATCTTCACGCAGATCCGTTGCTATGGAATCGCGACCTAGTCGTCCGCAACACCATTGGCCACATCGATTTTCCGCGCCTGAAGGAGGGCGGATATGCCCTGCAACTGTTCTCAGTGGTGTCCTCCTCACCGAACGGCGCCAATTACGTCAAAAGCTCTATGTCCAATGGCGACGTCATGGAGACCAGAGCCAAGCGCGACGGCTGGCCTTACAAGACTTGGCACAGCGTCCTAGAGCGCGCGCTGTACGCAGCCGACAAATTGTATGGGTTCGAGGAGCGTTCGAACGGGGCGATGCGCATTGTGCGCACCCAAGGCGATCTTCAGCGCGCTATGCACGACCACGTTCTGGCCGGCATCTTGCTGTCGGAAGGTGCCCACCCGCTTGAGGGAAAGCTTTCAAATATTCCGGTAATGTACAACGCCGGCTTCCGCGTCCTCGCCCTGACCCACTTCTTCGATAACCAACTCGGCGGCTCCTTGCATGGCGAGTCGCAGGCCGGCCTGACGCCGTTCGGCAAGTTGGTCATCCCCGCCGCTGAGAAGCAGGGTCTGATTATAGACGTGGCTCATTCTTCCGAAGCCATGGTGCGGGATACGGTTGCAATCGCCAAACATCCGGTCATCGTGTCGCACACGGGCATAAAGGGCTATTGCAACACGCCCCGGAATATCTCCGATGAGACCATGAAACTGATCGCCGATCACGGCGGGCTAATCGGAGTCGGATTCTGGGACGCGGCCATCTGTAAGCCAACGATGAAGAACTCCGTTGAAGCTCTGATCTATGCTGTCAAACTGCTTGGCCCCGAACATGTCGCCTTGGGTACCGACATGGACGGCGGCGTTCCGGAGCCCTTCGATTCTTCGGAAATGGCCGGCCTGACCAGCGCCCTGCTCGACGCCGGGATGGACGAAAAGACTGTCCGTATGGTCATGGGTGAAAACGCCATCCGGTTCTTCTCGGCCTACCTACCTAAGAAATAGATCATTCGTGCCGTTTGGGTTGGTACTGGGAGCCAAAAATAACATGAACCGATCAGTCGTTTTCGCCGCCGCGGGCATCGCGGCGGCGGCGCTATTTGGGTCCGCTCACGCACAGACACAGACCTTGCTCTTACGCGATCCGGCAATCTCGGCCTCGCACATCGCGTTCGTCTATGCTGGCGACATTTGGATCGCTGAGCGCAATGGCACCAACCCAAGGCAACTGACAACAGACCCGGCTGAAGAGAGCAATCCGATCTTCTCGCCGGACGGCTCAATGATCGCCTTCTCAGCCAACAAGGACGACAACAAGGACGTCTATGTCATGCCTGTGAGCGGTGGACAGCCCAAGCGCCTAACTTGGCATCCCGGCGACGACACTATCTTGGACTGGGCAATGGACGGTTCGGCGGTCTACTTCGCCTCGGCACGCGAATTCAATCGGGGCCGGTCGGCCCAACTCTACAGGGTGTCGATCAAGGGTGGCCTGGAACAGAAGCAGATGGAGACCCGGGTCTATCGCGGGCGTTTCAACGCCAGCGGCGACGACTTCGCCTACAACCAGATCTCGCCGGCCTATGACGCCCTCTATGGCGGCAATTTCGGCTGGCGCGGCTATCGCGGAGGACGAACGCCTTCAATCGCCATCATGGATATGAAGGCCAAGACGACGGTCAATATCCCTGGGAACGGGGTCAACGACCTCGAGCCAATGTGGGTTGCCGATCAGGTCTACTTCCTGTCCGATCGCGAGAACAAGACACTGAACCTGTTTCACTATGATCCAGCATCCAAGGCGGTTACCAAGGTTAGCCACGAGGACGTCTGGGATATCCGCGCCGCCGACGCCTATAAGGGCGTCATCATCTATGAAGCCGGCGGTCGCATAAAGACACTCGACACCTCCAGCGGCGCGACCTCCGAGATCGCCATCTCGGTCCATCCGGAGCTACCGCAAACCCGTGTGCAGACAAAGGACGCCTCCACCACCATCCAGAGCTACAGCCTGTCACCGACCGGCAAGCGGGTCGCCGTAACAGCCCGCGGCGAGGTCTTCTCCGTGCCGGTCGAGGAGGGCTCTACGCGCAATATAACCCTGACCGATGGCGCTCGGGAATATACCGCCCTGTGGTCGCCCGACGGAGGTCGCATCGCCTATGTCGACGCGTCAGCGGCCGCTCAGGAACTGGTCATCAAGGATCAAACTGGGCTTGGGCAGACCACCCGCTTTGCGCTCGGCGAAGCCTTCAACCAACTCATCCAATGGGGTGGCGATGGCTCTCAGATCATCTTCGCCAGCCAACGGCTGGGCCTTTATGCGATCAATATCGTCACCGGTGAACGCACGCTGATCTCGACTAGCCCCCGCCGTCATTACGGCCAGGTCGACACCTCGCCCGACGGGCGCTGGCTAGCCTATACCGAAGGTCGGCCGAATTTCTTCAGCGCCCTTCGTCTCTATGACTTCACCACAAAGCGATCCTACGCGGTCCTCGACGACCTAGCGGATGTGACGTCTCCGGCATTTAGCAAGGACGGCAAATATCTCTACTTTGCTGCCTCGACCAATGCAGGTCCCGGGCGCGCAGGTCTGGACATGTCGGCGATGGAGAAGCCCTATCGCGCCGGCCTTTACGTGGCCGTATTGGCCGCCGATGGCGATTCGCCTCTAGCCCTGAAGGCTGGAGACGAAACGACCACTGCAACCCTTCCCGACAACAAGCCGGCCCGCGTCGATATCGAAGGCCTAAACAGCCGCGTCGTCGCCCTTCCCGTCACTCAACGCAACTATGGCAGCCTTTCAGTCGCCAAGAACGGCGACCTCTACTTCGTTCGCCGGGGCCAGCCCGGTACCTCGAGCGGGCCACCGAGTGCGGCCGAACTCGCCGAAACAGCACTAATGAAGTTCAGCTTCGCCACCCGAAAAGAAGAGCAGGTGATGCCCGGGGCCAGTGGGGCAGCGATGAGCACCGATGGCTGGCACTTGATTGTCGAGACCCCTGGCGGGCTGATGATCACAGATGTCAGGACGCCCGCGGCCGCCAAGCCGCTGAACCTGAGCGGCCTGAAGATGGTCGTCGATCCGCGCAAAGAATGGCGCCAGATGTTCGACGAAGCCTGGTTGATGGAAAAGGAATATTTCTACGACCCAAACATGCACGGCATAGACTGGCGGGCGATCTACAAGCGCTACAGTCCGCTGGTCGACCATGTCGGCCGTCGTGAGGATCTGAATGCGCTGCTGCGTGAGATGATGGGCGAGATGCAGGTCGGCCACCAATTTGTCTACGGCGGCGACGGCTATAAGGCGACGTCGGCCAATATCGGCCTGCTGGGCGCCGACCTCGCGTTAGAAAACGGCGCTACGCGGATCAAACATATTTATACCGGTGAGAATTGGAACCCGCTTAGCCGTGCACCGCTGTCGTCGCCGGGCCTGAAGGTTAGCGAAGGCGATTACATCCTGGCAGTGAACGGCCGCGCCTTGGGCGCTAACGACAATCTCTGGGAGTTCCTACAAGGAACAGCCGGAAAGCAGACTGCCCTGAAGGTCGCGTCCAGCCCTGACGGCCGCGACGTGCGCGTCATCACGGTCGAGCCCATCGCCTCAGAAGGGCCACTGCGGCTGGCCGCTTGGACCGAGACCAACCGCCGCGCGGTGGAGAAACAAACCAATGGACGTGTGGGCTATGTCTATGTGCCCGACGCTCAGGCGGCAGGGTTCAATAGCTTCAATCGGATGTATTACGCCCAAGTCGATAAGGACGCGCTGATCATCGACGACCGCTCAAACGACGGCGGTAGCGCCGCCAACTACATTGTCGACGTCCTCGCCCAAGCCCCATTGGCCGGATGGAAGGGCAACGTTGGCGCGACCTTCAACACCCCTGGCGGCGGTATGTTCGGACCCAAGGTCTTGCTGATCGACCAAGATGCTCAGTCGGGCGGAGATTTCTTGGCCTATGCGTTTCAAGAACGCAAAATTGGGCCGCTGATCGGCACGCGCACATGGGGTGGTTTGATCGGCGTGTCGGGCAATCCAACACTCATCGACGGCGGTATGTCGCTGGTCCCCTGGTACCGCTTCTTTGCTGCCGACGGGACATGGCAGGTTGAGGGCAAAGGGGTCACGCCAGATATCCGCATTGATCTCGACCCCATCGCCACCAACAATGGTCGCGATACCCAACTGCAGGGCGCTATCGCAGAGGTCATGCGGATGCTTGTTGCCAACCCACCAGCGCGTAAAAGTACACCGACACCGCCACCCTATCCCACCAGCCTAGGCCAGTAACGGGCAGCCTTGCCGGTGAACGGCCATCATTGTTAAGCGAGGGCAGATGCGACTACAGGCTAAGAAGGCCCTTGTGACCGCCGCGGGCGCAGGCATTGGCCGCGCGATCGCGCTGGCCTTTGCTCGCGAAGGCGCTCAGGTGATGGCCCTCGATATCGACGAGATGGCGCTGGCACAGTTGGGCTCGGGGACACCATCCATTCGCACCGCAGTGTTGGATGTCACCAACCCAAAGCAGATCGCAGACTTGCAGGCAGACCATCCGCACTTCGATATCATCGTCAATGCAGCGGGATTTGTACACGCCGGCAGCATCCTAGACTGTGACGAGGGCGATTGGGCACGGTCGCTAGAGCTTAATATGACTTCGATCTATCGCATCATCCGCGCTTGGCTCCCCAATATGGTGGCGACTGGCGGTGGATCCATCGTCAACATAGCCTCAGTGGCCTCCAGCATCCGCGGCGTACCCAATCGTTTTGTCTATGGTGCCACCAAAGCGGGGGTCATAGGCCTAACCAAGGCGGTGGCCGCAGATTTCGTCGACAAAGGGGTTCGTTGCAACGCCATCTGCCCCGGCACGGTGGACTCGCCGTCCCTAGCCCAAAGGCTGCGCGACACAGGCGATGAGATCGCGGCGCGGGCCGCCTTCATCGCCCGTCAACCCATGGGCCGGATCGGAAAGCCGGAAGAGATCGCGGCCCTAGCGATCTATCTCGCCAGCGATGAAGCCGCGTTCACAACCGGGGCCATCCACGTCATCGACGGCGGTTGGACCATGTAAGCCTCGAAACAACCTACCCTTTCACACTGATCCAAGAGCACCGACCGAGGCACCAATGACCATAGTCGACCTACGCGTCACTGACGTCCGTTTTCCTACATCTGACTTCTTGGACGGTTCTGATGCAATGAACCCGGACCCAGACTACTCAGCCGCCTATGTCGTCCTTGAGACCCAGGATGGTGCCACCGGACATGGCCTGACCTTTACGATCGGCCGCGGAAACGAGCTTTGCGTTGCCGCTGTCAAGGCGCTCAAGCCCTTCATCATTGGCAAACGGCTTAGCGATATCACGGCAAACATGGGGGCCTTTTGGCGCGAACTGGCAGGCGATAGCCAGCTGCGTTGGGTGGGCCCAGAGAAGGGCGTCATTCATCTTGCCCTAGCGGCGGTGATCAACGCGATTTGGGATCTTTGGGCCAAGTCAGAAGGTAAGCCGGTATGGAAGCTGGTCACCGACCTGTCTCCGGAGGCGTTCGTCTCGCTGATCGACTTTCGACATATCCATGATGCTCTGACCCCCGCCGAGGCAATCGACATTCTGCATCGGCAAGCGGCCGGGAAGGCCGAACGAGAAGCGCGCCTCTTGGCCGAAGGCTATCCAGCCTACACGACCTCGGTCGGCTGGCTCGGCTACAGCGACGAAAAGCTTCGGCGCCTGTGCCGCGAGTATCTCGCTCAGGGCTGGGAAAGCTTCAAGATCAAGGTCGGACGCGATCTGGACGAGGACATTCGCCGCTGCGCCATCATCCGCGAGGAGATCGGACCCTCACGACGTTTCATGCTCGACGCCAATCAGGTTTGGGAAGTTGATGAAGCGATCAGTTGGACCAACGCGCTGGCCGAGTTCGAACCTTGGTGGATCGAAGAGCCGATCAGTCCTGACGACATCTTGGGCCATGCCAAAATCGCCAGGGGCGTGCATCCGATCCGCGTAGCAACGGGCGAGCACGCCCACAACCGAGTTATGTTCAAACAGTTCCTACAGGCCGGCGGCATGGATATTGTTCAGGCGGACGTCTGCCGACTGGGTGGACTCAATGAAGTGCTCGCTGTTCTGCTAATGGCCGCAAAGTTCGGAAAGCCAGTCTGCCCGCACGCCGGCGGCGTGGGTCTTTGCGAGTTGGTGCAACATGTCTCGATGATCGACTTCATCGCGGTCAGCGGCGATTGGACGGAGACCATGACCGAGCATGCGGGGCATTTGCATGAGCACTTTATCTATCCAATAACGATGGATCGGGGACGATATCGAGCCCCGCTTGCACCTGGGTTCAGCTCGGAAATGAAGGCCAAATCGATCGCTGACTATAGCTTCCACCCCGCCGCAATCGGATAGAACCCATGATCAAACTCTTCACGCCCCTATTGATCACCCTGATCTTGGGCTGTTCCTTGTCCGCTAACGCTCAGGTCGCGCCGACCGACGAGGCCTATCTGCAACAGGTCGATCCAGAGCTTAGGTCACTGGCCAGCCGCCGCACGGCACTGACGCTGGACAATGTACGGCAAGTCCGAGCGCTACCGCCATCGCCCCTGCCAGCTCAAGATCCCCCCTACTTTGAACAGACGATCAAGGGCCTGCCCGGACAACCCGACGTCACGATCTATGTCGTCAACGCCAAACCTGGTCTGTCCAGACCGGGAATCCTTCACACGCACGGCGGCGGCTATGTGTTGGGTACGGCAAGACAGTACATACGCATGGTCCAAAAGATCGCCAAAACCCTCGACGTCTCCATAGTTACCGTTGAATATAGGCTGGCGCCGGAAACGACGTACAAGGGCTCCGTGCAAGACAACTACGCTGGTCTGAAATGGCTCTACGATCATTCTGTCGAACTCGGCATCGATCGCAACCGGATCGCGGTGATGGGTGAAAGCGCGGGCGGAGGGCACGCAGCCCTGCTGGCGATTGAGGCCCGCAACCGCGGCGAAGTCTCCCTAGTCGGTCAGCTGTTGCTTTATCCGATGCTAGATGACCGCACAGGCTCCAGCCGGCCACCCGCCCCCAATGGGGGCCACTTCGTCTGGACCGCGCCGAACAACCAGCTTGGCTGGCGCGCGTTTCTGGGCATGGAACCGGGCTCTGCCAAGGTTCCCGCCGAGGCTGTTCCCGCCAGAGCAAATGACCTCACAAACCTGGCACCGGCATATATCGCCGTTGGCGACATAGACCTATTCGCGGCGGAAGACGTCACCTATGCACTCAGGCTGATGGAGGCAGGCGTTCCCGTGGAACTCCATGTCTTCAAAGGCGGTTACCACGGCTTCAACATGTTGGTGCCCAACGCCGCCCTGTCCAAGCAATTCGATACGGCTTTCTATGACGGGCTACGACGCTTCTTGGGTATCCAGCCCTAGACGCTATAGCCGATAGACGCGCTTCGCCGTCTCGCGAAACAGCATCGCGTGATCGCTCTCAGACAGGTCTGAGGTGATCGCATCGAAGGCCTTCCACAGCGCCGCGTAGGTCGAAAACAGCTTATCGACGGGGAAGTTGGAAGCAAACATGCAGCGGTCTGGTCCGAACGCCTCAATGGTTTCTAGGACCAGCGGTCGGATGCTCTCTATTGTCCATTGCAGGTCGAACATGCCAAGGCCGCTGATCTTGACCTGAATGTTAGGCTCCGCCGCAAGGACCTTCAGACCCTGTTTGAACGCGCGCCAGCCAGCGCCATTACGATCGACCCACATGCCCGCGTGATTGAGTATGATGGTTGTCCCGCCGGCATTCGCAGCTTGCCTAGCGGCGTCCACCATCTGATGCGGATAGATCTGCAAATCGAAGACCCCGCCTCTGCTGCCGAGCTCATTCAAGCCCTTGGAAAACTGCTGATCAGCCATGAAGTCAGTGTCGACATAGTTGAACTGCGCCGCCGCGTGGCGGTTGAGAACTTGGCGCACACCGCGGAAGGCTGGCGATGTCGCGCATTGGTCGAGGAACTTGGTGAATTGGGGATCGGCAGGATTTCCGGCCGCGATGATGCCTATAGGAATAGGAGCGCTTGCAGCGACTGCTTGGAGGACGTCGAGTTCGCGCAGGCCATCGGTAGGCATTGCCTCCACATGGACCGCGCCTTCGATGATGACGCTGCCTTCACCCTCATCTAGGTACTCCGCCAGTAGGTAGCTGCGAGCGATCGCGGTGTTATCGCCGATAAACGAGACTGACGGGGTTTCAAATTGCGGATAGAGGCCCGTCGACAGGTCCCACAGATGGATATGTGGGTCGATAATCCTTAACGGTGACATAGGTTCCTCCCTTTCGCCTCTAAGGTAAGATTGCTCCAGTCGCCCGATCAGGGCGTGGGAGCATCAGCCCGCAATAGGCTCTGTTTCTTAAGTTCGCCCCACAACTCAGCAGGTGTTTCATGGCGGAAGAAAGCGATATTCTTCCTCACTTGCGAGGGTTCAATGGCACCAGGAATGATCGAGGTCACAGAGGGGTGGTGCAGCGTATATTGCAGCGCAGCCGCAGGTAACGGCGTGTCGAAGCTCCTGCAAACAGCCTCGATCCGTCGAATGCGATCGGCCTCATCGGCTGTGGGCTCGCGATAGTTGATCTTGGCACCGGGC
>Ga0114978_10001171_pt1 | contig 22133 bp, 16 predicted proteins | sample S_140212_EF_Meta_FD_87027 | JGI IMG/M metagenome (GOLD analysis project Ga0114978, IMG submission 87027) | Freshwater microbial communities from Lake Simoncouche, Canada to study carbon cycling - S_140212_EF_MetaG | ecosystem: Environmental > Aquatic > Freshwater > Lake | place: Lake...
CTAAAGAGGTGGCGGAACGGTTCCAGGATGGGGAGGCTTTCGCAGCCGCACTACCAGCAACCACGGGTGGCGTCGATATAAGTCTTCGAGGATTGCGCTTTAATATGGGAAAAATATATCAGAGTGACCGAAAGACTCCCCGTGCCTTTACGTGCTGGGCCTGCTCGCGCAATTCCGGGCCGGCGCTGATCGGATGAGCTTACATTTGAATTCCGCGCTTGAAATAGCGAGTCATACCGATCCGGGCATTGTGCGCTCGCACAATGAAGATTCGATCGCCTCTGATGCGGACAAGGGGATCGTAGTGCTCGCCGACGGGATGGGCGGCTACAACGCGGGCGAGGTTGCCAGCTGCATGGCGACTACGGTCATAAGCACAGAGCTGCAGCAAATGCTCGAGGAATATTCGCCCTTCGATATCGACCCCGAGAGCGGCCAGACTGTAGCCCAGTCTATGCTTCGTGAGCAAATTGCCAAGGCTAATACTTCGATTTATCAGGCCGCGCAAAGCCAATCGCAGTACGCCGGTATGGGAACTACGCTGGTGGTGGCCATGTTTCACGACAACAAGGTCACAGTGGCGCACATTGGCGACTCACGACTGTATCGGCTCAGGGGGGACGAGTTCAGCCAGGTCACAAAGGATCATTCGTTGCTGCAGGAGCAGATTGACAGCGGTTTGATAACGCCGGAGCAAGCGAAGACTTCGCATAATAAAAATTTGGTAACCCGCGCCCTTGGGATAGATCCGGCGGTTGAGCCGGAAATAAACGATTACGACTCGCAGGTGGGTGATATATACCTGCTTTGTTCGGATGGACTGTGTGACATGGTGAGCGACGAAGATATTGGCATGGCCGTGCAAACGCTTGGCGCCAACATCAAGCTGTGCTGTCAGCAACTTGTGCAGATGGCCAATGATAACGGTGGGCGTGACAATATCTCGGTAATCCTGGTCAAAGTGGTGCGCGATTACGCCGCGCCGCGCGGATTTGTTTCGAGGTTTTTTGGCTGGTTCAAATAGTCGGGGAAATTGCTATGGCGAAGCTGATTTTAAGTATGGATGGCCTGGTGCTGAAGGAGATTCAGCTCACCAAGGAACGAACCACAATCGGACGCAAACCACATAACGATATCCAGATTGATAATCTGGCTGTTAGCGGAGAGCATGCGGTCCTGGTGACTATACTGGCTGACTCCTTCCTTGAAGATCTTGGCAGTACGAATGGCACCATGGTCAACGGCCAGTCTGTGAAAAAACATTTTATGCAAAACAACGATGTTATTGAGATGGGGAAATACAAGCTGAAGTACGTCGCCGACACGGCGCCGGCGGGGGCCACGAAAGCTGATTTTGAAAAGACGATGATTTTGCGTCCCGGCGCGATGCGGCCGGCACCTGCCGCCCCGGTGGCGGCAGCTGCGGGGGCCCCGGTAGGTTCCCCTGCGCCAATTGCCGCCGCCACCGCCGTCGGGGGGGCGCCGCGCATGGCGAAAGCCGGCGAAACTCAACTTAATGCGGCGCCCGTGGCGATGCCGCCCTCGCCTGCGGCTTCTGCGCCAGCGCAAAAAATAGGTATGCTTCAGATTCTCTCCGGCGCTATTGCCGGGCGGGAGCTTGAACTTATCAAGCCCCTTACAACGTTTGGCAAACCCGGTGTCCAGGTCGCGGTGCTTACGCGCCGTCCACAGGGGTACTTTGTCACCCACGTCGAGGGTGCTAATCAGCCGAGCGTTAACGGCCAGTCGATAGGCACGGCGCCTCACGCCTTAAAAGATCACGATCTGATCGAGTTCGCGGGTGTCAAAATGGAGTTTTTCTACAAGGTTTGAATGGCATGCCGGCTGAGGGCGTGCGATTATCTTTGCCAGTAACAAAGGCATTGCCATTGGGCGGGGCGTCCTGATGGCAGTGGTTGGTCTCGTTCCGTGTTTTTCCGTCGCGCACGTGCTTTGCGAAAACGTCGTTGCGTCGTCCGTTGACCAAGTGAGGAAATTTTGAAGCAGCAAATCGTACGTATCGCGATTGGTTTGGCTGTGCTGCTGCTCTTTGTCGGACATGCGGCGAAGTTCTACCAGATCAGCCTTGTAAGTCAACTTGACAGCATCATCTACGACACTCGCCTGCGGCTAACAATGCCGGACAGCCTCGATACGCGAATCGTTATTCTGGATATCGATGAGAAGAGTCTGGCTGAAGTCGGCAGATGGCCGTGGGGACGCGATCGTATTTCTGAGTTGATCAAAAAGCTCTTCGACAAGTATGGGATTGTGATGGTGGGGTTTGACGTTGTTTTCGCGGAGGCCGATTCGAGTTCCGGCCTCCCTGTTCTTGAGTCGCTGGCCAAAAAAGAGTTCAAGGATAACGCCCAGTTCCAGAGTATTTTGGGGCAACTGCGGCCGATGCTTGATCATGATGCGATGTTTGCCAAGACGATTAAGGGCCGCCCAGTCGTGCTGGGCTATTACTTCAACAGTGCGGATGGCGCACGAGAGTCGGGTGGACTTCCCGCCCCCGTGATACCTGTGGGGGCTTTTGCCGGGAAGAACATTGCCTTCACTTCGTGGAAGGGCTTTGGGGGAAACCTGAAGGAATTCCAAAAAAACGCGGCTAGCGCGGGACACTTCAACCCGCTTGTCGATTTTGACGGAGTTTCGAGACGGGTTCCGATGCTCGCCGAATACAAGGGCGCGTATTACGAGTCCCTTTCGCTTTCGATGATCAGGACGCTACTCGCCCTGGATTCCGGAAAATTCCCTGACGTGGTGCCGGGTTACCCGCCCGATCGTGTCATGTCTAACGAATACGCAGGGCTCGAGTGGTTGGAAGTCGGCCCGTTAAAAATTCCTGTCGATGAAAACGTGAGCGCACTCATCCCCTATCGCGGAAAGCAGGGAAGTTTCCAGTATTTTTCCTTGGCCGACGTCATGTCAGACAGCTTGCCGGTAGAGACCTTGAAGGGGAAAATCGCCCTGGTGGGAACTTCTGCACCAGGATTGCTGGACTTGCGCTCCACCCCGGTAGGGGGCGTCTACCCGGGGGTTGAGGTTCATGCCAATCTCATCGCCGGAATGTTGGACAGCAGTATTAAACAGCGCCCGCCCTTTATGCTCGGCGCCGAGGTCATCCTGCTTTTGATCGGCGGTATCACGCTATCCCTGTTGATGCCAATGCTCTCTGCGTTGAGGGCGACCTTGGTTTCGATACTTGCCATGCTCCTCATCACCGGAATCAACGTGCTCATTTGGTCCGGAGCCGGCATGGTGCTGCCCCTTGCCTCAAGTCTGCTGATGACAATGGGACTCTTTATTCTCAATATGGCATACGGATATTTTGTCGAATCCAGATCGAAACGCCAGTTCACCGAGTTGTTCGGGCAATACGTTCCGCCTGAACTTGTCGACAAGATGGCCCAAGACCCAGAAAAATACAGTATGGAGGGTAAGCGTGAAGATCTGACCGTGCTTTTTTCGGACGTACGCGGATTTACGACAATTTCGGAAAGCCTTGATCCCAACGAGTTATCAGCGTACATCAACGAATACCTCACCACCATGAGCCTGGTTATTCGCAACAATCATGGCACTCTGGACAAATATATCGGTGACGCCATCATGGCCTTCTGGGGGGCGCCGGTTGCAGACCCGGCGCATCACCGAAACGGGGTGATTACCGCGATGCAGATGCAGGAAAAGGCGACGGCGCTAAATGAGGAATTCCGCAAGCGAGGTTGGCCTGAGTTCAAGATCGGGGTGGGTCTGAACAGCGGCGTGATGAGCGTTGGCGACATGGGTTCGAAGATCCGGAAAGCGTATACCGTCATGGGGGATCCGGTGAATCTTGGAGCGCGGCTCGAGGGCATAACCAAGCAATACGGCGTTGGTATCCTCGTCGGGGAAAACACAAAGAGGGCGGTGACAGACATCGTGTTTCGCGAGGTCGACCGGGTACGGGTCAAGGGCAAGGACGAGCCAGTCGCGATCTTCGAGCCGATAGGCTTGGATGGCCAAGTCGGGAAAAATATGCTGGATGAAATAGAGCTATGGCACCAGTGCCTGAAGGCTTATCGCGCGCAAGACTGGGATCAGGCCGAGTTGCAACTCGTTAACCTGCATCAACTGAACCCAACTCTTGGCTTGTACCGGATATTTAGCGGAAAAATATCAGAATGCCGCGCAAACCCGCCCGGCCCAGATTGGGATGGCGTGACAAAGTTCGAGACAAAGTAGGGCTCCTGTGAGACTTCGAATACTTGGCTGCAGTGGTGGAATTGGCGGACGGCATCTACGTACCACGTCGATGCTTCTCGATCATGATGTTCTTATTGATGCAGGTACCGGCGTGTCCGATCTTTCCCTGGCCGAGCTGTCGCTGATCGATCATATTTTTGTAACGCATTCGCATCTCGACCATATATCCAGCATTCCTTTCTTGGTCGACACCGTCGGAGGCATGCGCGCAAATCCGGTCACGGTTTATGCGCAGTCCGCGACGATTGAAGTCATGCGCAATCATGTGTTCAATTGGAGTATCTGGCCTGATTTCACACAGTTGCCGACGGTGGATAAGCCGTTCATGCGTTTTGAGCCGATTCAGATCGGCCAGGAAATCGATATAAAAGGGCGCAGGATAACGGCGCTCCCGGCGAACCATGTGGTTCCGGCCGTCGGGTTTCATTTGGACTCCGGGAAAGCCAGTCTTGTTTTTTCCGGAGATACGACCACCAACGACGCCTTGTGGAAGCTGGTGAACAAAATAAATAATTTGAAATATTTGATTATTGAAACTGCATTTTGCAACCGTGAAAAGCAGCTGGCGATTTTGTCCAAGCACCTTTGTCCGAGCATGCTCGCCGAGGAATTGGCAAAACTTGAGCGAAACGCCGAGATTTTCATCAGCCATCTCAAGCCCGGCGAGATTGAATTGACGATGCAGGAAATTGAGGAGTGCGCCGGCCAGTACAAGCCGCGTATGCTGCAGAACAATCAGGTCTTCGAGTTCTAGACCATGGTTGCCGCGGTTGAATTCAAGACTTTGAAGCGATTGTCGCCTTTGTCCGCATTGTCCGAATCCAGGCTGCTGGAGCTGGCAAGCCTTTGCTATATCGAGCAAGTGGCAAAAAATCAGGATCCCTTCCGCACGCGCGGTATCGCGGGACAGTCTGTATTTTTGACCCGAGGCGAGCTCGCGCTGGAGCGCGGGGGCGGCGCATCACCGGAAGTCTTGGTCGGCGGATCTGGGGAGGCGAGTTACGCACTGGGAAAACGCGGCGCCGCTTTTGATTCAGCTAGGGCAATTACAGACGTCGACCTTATCAGGATCGATGACGATCTTCTCGACATAATGGTCACCTGGGACCAACTGGCTGAAGCCGGGACGGCGGGCCAGGGCAGGGAGTACGCGGCGCAGCCCTCGCTGGCCAACTGGAGCATTCTTTCGGGGATTTTTTCCGTAAATAATCTTAAATTCGGGGCGTTTTCCCAATTGCCTGCAGCCCATATTGATGAGCTTCTCAAAAAATTCGAGCGGTTCGAAGCCAAACGGGGGCAAGTCGTCATCCGTGAGGGTGCCGAGGGCGACTACTACTACGTGATTGAATCGGGAAGATGCCAGGTTGAACGCACCATCGGGGGTGTGTCGATGATGCTCGCCGATATTAAAAGCGGGGACGCCTTCGGTGAAGAGGCGCTCGTTTCGGACGCGAAGCGAAATGCAACAGTAAGTATGAAAACAGACGGTACTCTTCTGAGGCTGGACAAGCAGGATTTTGTTGGCCTGCTCAAGGAGCCGCTGCTCCAGCGCTTGTCCATGGATGAAAGTCGCCAGAGGGTTATCCAGGGGGCGCAATGGGTGGACGTTCGGTATCCATCTGAATATCAATACGACAGATTGCCCGGTGCGATGAATATTCCACTATCGGAGATTCGAAATGCATTCGGGGTATTGGACAAGGGCCGCGAGTATATTTTGTATTGCCAAAGTGAGCGCAGAAGCTCTGCGGCAGCTTTTTTATTGGCGCAACGCGGCTACCGGGCGTTTTTGTTAACCGGCGGACTATGGGGTGGAGAGAGATGACGACATCCGTTTTTCAGGGCGCGGTTTCTTGCGCTTTGAGCGTACGATTGGAGTCCGCGCGCATAAACGCCAGGATTTTCGCACTGGTTCGTACCGGCACGATATGTGGTGAAATGTGATGGAAGTTATCTGCAGAAATTACGGCAATTTTCTCAATGTCCGCGCCACGTGCGGATACGGAAATTTATGCTCCCGGGCCGATGCGGCTCCGTTTTTTTTTACGAGACCCTAGAATATGAGCGCGGTTCTCATTGCTTCCCCAAATGTTGGCCCCACAGACGTCAACAGCAGGCTGGCATTCCAGAAAAGCCTGCAGACGGTAACGAACAAGATTCACGCCACGAGCAACATTGACGAGATCATGCTTGAGGTGTCTGCCGATATATGCACACTTTTCAATGCGGATCGTCTGACCATTTACACATTAGGGGAAGACAAAAACACGATTATTTCAAAGGTTAAGACTGGCCTTAACTCGTTCAAGGATCTGAAGCTTCCGCTTGCCGAACACTCGATCGCCGGATACGTCGGCTTGTCGAAAGAAATGCTTAACCTGCGGGACGTCTATGACGAGTCCGAGCTCCACTCCCACAATCCCAATTTGCGCTTCCTGCAGGAGGTTGACAAGAGGACCGGGTATCGCACCAAGCAGATGCTGGTTGCGCCAGTGGTCGATGGCACGAACGGTGAGTTAATCGGCGTTGTTCAGATCATCAATAACAAGGCCGGTCTCCCCTTCGGGCCCATGACCGAGGAGGGGGTCAGCGAGCTGACCCAAACGCTGGCCATTGCTTTCAGGCAGCGCCAGAAACCGCAGGTGCTGAAAACCAAATACGATTTTCTCGTTTCCGATGCTGTGATATCTGCGGCCGAATTTGAACTCGCAGCGCGGTCCGCACGGAAAAAGGCCATCGATGTCGAGTCGGTTCTGTCAGAGGAATTTCAGGTAAAGCTACCATCGATAGGGGCGGCTCTTGCGAAATTCTTTGCCGTACCCTACGAGCCCTTGAAGACGGATCGTATCAAGCCGATGGACCTGCTAAAAAACCTGAAGCGGGAATACGTTGAGTCGAATCAATGGGTGCCCATTGAGGATGGCAAGGAAGGGTTGATTGTCCTGTGCCTTGACCCGGAGCGCGTCAAGAGTTCCCGCATAGTGCAGAATGTTTTTCCAAAGGCAAAGCTGATCTACCGGGTCACCACACAAAAGGAATTCCGCGAAACGCTGAACCTCTTCTACGGTGCCGAGGAAATCGACACCGGTGACATTGGTGACATGCTGTCCAGCCTCGATGATGACGAAAGTATGGAGGTGGAGGGGGGGGATGACGTGTCGGCCGCTGCTGACAACGAACTGGTGAAACTGGTCAATAAAATCATCATCGACGCTTATAATCAGGGCGCCTCTGATATTCATATCGAGCCCTATCCGGGCAAGGCGAAAACAGAAATTCGCTTCCGAAAAGATGGTTCACTTTCCCCGTACATTGAGATTCCCGCTTCTTATCGCAATGCGCTCGTGGCGCGCCTGAAGATCATGTGCGACCTGGACATCTCGGAAAAAAGAAAGCCGCAGGACGGGAAGATAAAGTTCAAAAAATTTGGCCCGCTTGATATCGAGTTGCGGGTGGCGACCATCCCTTCGACCGGGGGGGTCGAGGATATAGTGATGCGGATTCTTGCGGCCGGTGAGCCGATCCCGCTGGGCAAGCTTGGCCTGACGACGAAAAACAAGGAAAACCTGGAGAAGGCGGTTTCCAAACCGTACGGGCTGTTCTTCGTGTGCGGTCCTACGGGTTCGGGGAAAACCACTACGCTGCACTCGGTGCTCGGTTTTCTCAATACACCCGACACCAAAATTTGGACGGCTGAGGATCCGGTTGAAATTACCCAAAAGGGCTTGCGCCAGGTCCAGGTGAACAAGAAGGTTATGGACTTCCCGATGGTGATGAAGGCCTTCCTGCGAGCCGATCCGGACATCATCATGGTCGGCGAGATGCGCGATGCCGAAACGACCCATATTGGCATTGAGGCATCCCTGACCGGCCACTTGGTGTTCGCAACCTTGCACACCAACTCGGCACCAGAGGCGATCATCCGGCTGCTCGATATGGGGATGGATCCTTTCAACTTTTCCGACGCGTTGCTTGGAATACTCGCCCAGCGATTGGCAAAACGTCTGTGTGGAAAATGCAAGGAGCCGTACACGCCGCCTCCTGACGAGATCAAGCAATTTATGCACGAGTTCACATCGGACCTCAGGCAGACTGAACCTTGGAAGAAAGATGCCGCCGGTGAGGCGAAGAAGCTCTATGACTATTGGCTCAAGGAGTACGGCAAGGACGGCAAGCTCGAGTTCCACCGCGCCAAGGGTTGCGACGCCTGCGGTGGATCGGGCTATAAAGGACGATGCGGTCTGCACGAGTTGATGGTGGCAAGCGATCCGGTCAAGAAACTTGTTCAGGAACGGGCGCGCGTTTCAGATATTTTCGTGAAATGCGTTGAGGAGGGCATGTCTACCCTAAAGATGGATGGCATGGAAAAGGTGATGATGGGACTCACCGACATGAAGCAGGTTCGAGCGGTGGCGATCAAGTAGCGGATAAAATGTCCCAACCCTCATCAGTCAGGCAAGTCTGAAATCAATCACTCCATCCGGGGACGCACCGGATTCTGTCGAGCATTTGTTCCAGCGATTGGAGCAACTCAATGAAATCGGTGCGGCCCTTTCGCAGGAAACGAATCTGGACGCGCTGCTCGAGAAAATTCTCGTTGCAGCACAGACGATTACGCGCGCGGACGGCGGGACCCTCTATTTGCTCGAGGGCGGGGATCGCCTAAAGTTTGCGATCATCCGAAACAGCACGCTCGGAATAGCGATGGGGGGGGCGACGGGAAAGGAGATTCCTTTCTATCCCATCCACCTGGTTAACCGGGAGGGACAGCCAAACAACTCCATGGTGGCGGCTTATGCTGCGTTGCACGCTGAAACGGTCAATATCGCCGATGCGTATTCGGAGCAAGGATTTGACTTCTCTGGAACGCGTAATTTTGACCAGAAGATGGGTTACCGTTCGCAGTCATTCCTGACGGTACCGATGAAAGACCATCAGGGCGAGATCATCGGCGTACTGCAACTGATTAACTGCAAAGACGAGATCGAAGGCGGAATCGTCCCATTCTCATTTGCTGACCAGCGACTGGCCGAATCTCTTGCTTCGCAGGCGGCGATAGCAATCACCAATCGCCAATTGATAATGCAGTTGGAGGAACTGTTCGAGTCATTCATCGGCATGATCAACAGTGCAATTGATGAAAAATCGCCGTATACCGGCGGGCATTGTCAGCGTGTTCCGGAGTTGACGATGATGCTGGCGGAGGCGGTTAGCGGCGCGAACCAAGGCGCTCTCGCCGGGTTTTGCATGAATGATCGTGATCGGTACGAGTTGAAAATGGCCGGGTTACTGCATGATTGCGGAAAAATAACGACACCCGTGCATGTGGTCGACAAGGCGACGAAGCTTGAAACCATTTATGACCGTATGAACCTGGTTGACACCCGCTTTGAGGTGCTCAAGCGCGATGCTGAAATTGATACGCTCAAACGCCGGGAGAAAATCGCGCTTCGTGCCGATATAGACGAGATAACTTATCGGGAACTGGTTCACCGTGTTGATCAGGATTTGCAGATCCGTCTCCGCCAACTCGACGAAGATCGCGCATTCCTGCGCAGGTGCAATGTCGGCGGCGAGTTCATGCCGGATGAAGATCGGGAGCGCGTGCGGCGAATGGCATCCGGCTACAAATGGAAAGACGCATCCGGCTCCACCGCCGATTTCCTGACCGAGGACGAACTTTTAAATCTGACCATTGCCCGTGGCACGTTGACGACCAGCGAGCGGGAAGTAATCAATCATCATATTGTTGCTACGATAAAGATGCTGGAGGCACTTCCCTGGCCGAAGCATCTCAAAAACGTCCCGGAATACGCTGGTGGTCACCACGAGCGCATGGATGGAAAGGGCTACCCACGCGGACTTATGGGCGAACAAATGTCGGTACAGGCGCGAATTATGGGCATCGCGGACATCTTCGAGGCGCTTACGGCGCGTGACCGTCCTTACAAGAAAGGCAAGACACTTACGGATGCGCTTTCCATACTGGGGAAATTCAAGCAAAACGGGCACATCGACCCGGATCTGTTTGACGTTTTCGTTAGGGAAAAAATTTACCTGCGCTACGCGACCCAGTTTCTCGATCCGGAGCAGATTGACGAGGTCGACGAAAATAGCATTCCCGGATATGTTCCCTGACAGGGCGTCAGAATAAAGCTAGCCTGGGTAGGCTTCATCCGCAGTATTCGCGCTTGCGGCAGTTTGAGTTTATGTCGCAAGGAGTAATGCGGGAGGTCTTACTTTGAGGCCCGCGTTACGTAGACGATAAGGCCCTCGGTGGCCATCTCGATGAATTTCTCGTCGTAGCCCATTTCTTTCAATTCCCAGCGGAACTCGTTGCCAAGCTTGGCTTTTTTATACCATCCCAGGCTGTTTTCGTGCTGGAAGGTCGCGGCTTTTGCAAACGTTTCTTCCAGAATGTCCGTGAGTCTCTTTTGCGAAACCATTTGCTGGGGGTTGTTGGCGATGGCGGGCGGATATCGCTTGGCTATATCCAGGGCGAGGCCTTTCGCGAACTCATCTATTTTGCTTGGTGAGAAAAGCTTGAAGACCACTCGTATTCCCCTCAAGTGCTTTTATAATCGGACAAGTATACCAGCTAGGGCAAGGGAAGCCCGTGATTTACTTCACGCCATCCCGGAGGAATTTGGCTGTTTGCCTTGCGTAAATTCCGTCCCGGACTGATCCTGATGGAGTGTGGTGCCGCGATGTGCTTGGCTCATGCTCATTTACAGGGGTGGTGCTGTAGAGGTGGTGGATTTTCGGGAGTTCTTTTTGATTCGAATATTTATCGGTTTTGACGCGCGCGAACCGGTCGCTTTCAGCGTTCTCGCGCACAGTATCCAGGTGCGTTCAAGCGTTCCTGTGTCGATAGCGCCGTTGGCGCTACCACAACTCACGTCTATTTTTTCGCGCGCTATGCACCCGCTGCAATCAACTGAATTTTCGTTTTCCAGGTTCCTTGTGCCGCATTTGTCCGGGTTTAAGGGTTGGAGTCTTTTTACGGACTGCGACATGCTGATGCTCGATGATGTTGCAAAGCTTTGGGCGCTGCGCGATGACCGGTTCGCGGTAATGGTGGTCAAGCACGATCATCGCCCGCGAGAAAGTGTGAAGTTCCTGGAGGCACCGCAGACCGCTTATGCCAAAAAAAACTGGTCCAGCGTAATGTTGTTCAATAACGCCCGATGCTGCGGGCTCAGTGCAGATTATGTGAATGCGGCGAGCGGACTAGAGCTGCACCAGTTTAAATGGCTGCATGATGATTCTCTTATCGGTGCGCTGCCTCCACGCTGGAATCATCTGGTTGGTTACGACAAGCCGTCCGGTGACGTGTCGCTCGTGCACTACACCATTGGCGGCCCGTATTTTCCCGAATACGAACGCTGCGAGCATGCTGAGGCGTGGTTTGCCGAGCGCGATGCCATGCTTTTCGCCGGCGCGCGCAAATAGCAGCAGACGCGATGCTGCGAAGACTGTGGCGGGGGTGGCGAGGGGGGGCGGCATCCGATCCCGAGTCCGCCTTTCGGCGTGCGGTAACGTATTTCGAGAACCGGCAATTTGACATGGTCGTGGCCTTGTTGGAGCCATTGGCCGAACGGAGCCCGCCACACCCTGAAGCGCTCAATATGCTCGGGCTTGTAATAGCACGTGAGCAGGGACGGTTTCGCGAAGCTGCGTCTTTGGTTCGACGTGCAGTCGAGAGCAGGCCTTTGTTTCGCGAGGCCCGGGTCAACCTCGGGTGGATTCTATGCGAGTCGGGCGAGCCGGACGAGGGAATAGCTTGTCTGGATATTCTGATTGAAGAGGATCCGGCCGATCATGAAGCGCGTCTGATGCGCGCTACCGCGCAACTCAAGTTAGCGCGCTTTGAAGCCGGTTGGTCTGATTACGAGTCCCGTCACCACAGCGTCACTGCAACGCCGTGTCCCTATGACTTTCCGATTTGGGACGGTACGCCAAACCCGCAGAAAACGCTGCTGGTGGTCGCTGAACAGGGAATTGGCGACCAGATCATGTTTGCCTCTTGTCTTGGTAGCCTCAGACCTGCGGTGGGCAAGTTGTTGATCGAGTGCCATCCGTATCTCGTGCCGCTTCTGCAGCGCGCTTTTCCTCAGGATAAGGTTGGTTCCAGAGTGCCGGGCTGCGCCGTGCCGGACTGGACAGGTGGCGAGCGGATAGACGCACAGTTGCCAATAGGCAGTTTGCCTCGCTTTTTTAGAAACGCCGCCGGCGACTTTCCGCGGCACGGTGGTTACCTTAGCGCCGATCCGGTTCGAGTTGCGTATTGGCGTGCGCGCTTGCGTGCGCTAGGGCCGGGCAGCAAGGTCGGGCTGTCTTGGAAAGGAGGGACGGCGACGAGCAGGCGATCTTTGCGTTCTCTGGAGCCCGAAATGATCGAGCCACTGTTCGGGGCGGGGGGGTATTTCATCAATCTCCAATATGGCACCACGGAGGCCGAGTTGCTTGCCTTTGCCCGCTTGAAGGCGAAGGGCGCCAGCTTTATTCACTGGCCCGATGCGCTGGAGAGTTATGAGGAAACCGCCGCCTTGGTGGTGGCGCTCGATCTGGTGATCAGCGTTTGTACCGCGGTCATTCACCTTGCCGGTGCGCTGGGACAGCAGGTCTGGATTCTTGTGCCCTCGGCACCCGAATGGCGGTATCTCGCCTCTGGCGAGGTGCTGCCGTGGTATCCCTCGGCACGTCTTTTTCGTCAAAAAGAGCCATTTGCGTGGGATGAAGTGTTGGAACGGGTGGCGCAGGAAATGGATGCGCACCTGTCTTTTTCGGTTAGAAAGTGACCTAAAACGTCATAGGTTCGCGGACGGCAAGGCGATTCCCGTGGTACCTGGCTGTATTTTGCTTAATAAATGTTAGGCATGTTCATTGCTACTACCTTTGGTACGGCGGACTACCTCGCCGTACTTTTCGTAAAGGAATCGAACATGAGAGCAATATCAAAAGGCTTTACCCTGATCGAACTGATGATCGTGGTCGCGATTATCGGTATTCTGGCGGCGGTTGCGTTGCCCGCGTATCAGGATTACACCATCCGGGCGAAAGTGTCAGAGCTTCTTCTTGCAGCGAGCTCGGCACGCACGACTCTGGCGGAGAAATTTCAAACGGATCCATCCAATATCACCGGTTTTGGCGTTGGTGCCACCATCGCTGTTGTCGGTAAGATCGCTACCGGCTTGGTCGATGACGGGGGCACTATCGTGGTTACCGGTGGTGCAACGAGTACTAGCACCGGTGCCTCGGTAACTGTGACCATGACCGCCTCGCCGAATACGGCGACCGGCACGATGACCTGGTCCTGCGTTGGCTCGCCTGGCAAGTACCTGCCGGCAACCTGCCGCTAAGCATTGTTGGCCGGGGGGGCCGAGGCGATTCGGGCTTCCTCGCCCCAAGCCCCTCTATGGAGGGGCTTTTTTTTGGGGATATTCTCAGGATGCGTGCTTATTTGGCCAGTAAGTGACGTTTTTTGTCCGTTTTTCTAGCTATAGCGCCATATAAATAATACTTAATAAAAAAGATAAGCGTTTGTATGTAATCAGCATATGTTTATGAAAATCTTTAATTTTGGAATTTCATCGGTTGGTGGGTATGGGGGTTGCAGCTAGGTGGCTACGGTGCCGAATCGGGACCGCAACGCTGTTCATATGAGGCATTCCCATGAAAATTGTGCAAAAGGGTTTTACCCTGATCGAACTGATGATCGTGGTCGCGATTATCGGTATTCTGGCCGCAGTTGCGCTGCCAGCCTATCAGGACTACACCATCCGTGCGAAAGTGTCAGAGCTGATTTTGGCGGCGAGCTCGGCGCGCACGACTCTGGCGGAGAAATTCCAAACAGATCCGACGAACACGACTACTTTTGGCGCTAATGCAACGATCACTGTTGTAGGCAAGATCGCGACCGCCTTGGTCGATAACGCGGGTACTATCGTGATTACCGGTGCCGCGGCAAGTAGCAGCACGGGCGCCTCGGTAACCATTACAATGACCGCCACGGTGGCCTCGGCGACCGGTACGATGACCTGGTCTTGCTTTGGTGCGCCTGCCAAGTACCTGCCGGCAACCTGCCGCTCTTAGTAGCATTGCTGACTGGAGTGCCCGACGCGATTCGGGCTTCGGTCTTAAAAAGCCCCTCTACGGAGGGGCTTTTTTATTCTCGCTTCTGCTGTAACAATGCCGCATGTTCGCTAAGCTGATAAAACAGATTACAGGTCGCTGGAGACGCGCCGATGCGGCGTTTCTTGAGCGTGTTCCCGCGCTGGTCACCAGCGGGCAATCGCCACGGGCCGAACGACTGCTTCGACGTTATCTGGTTCGTAATCCGGCCGATGCAAATGCGCTTCATTACCTCGGCTTGATCTGCCATCAGCGTGGTGAATTTGCCGAAGCTGTGCAGTTGATTTTACAGGCGGTGGACATTGCGCCGGAAATCGGCTTTTTTCATGCCAATCTGGGCGAGGCATACCGAGCAAGCGGTGCGCTGAAGCGGGCGGAGCATCATGCCCGTGAATCAGTTCGGCTTGTTTCCGGCGCCGCAGAATTTGCCTACAACCTTGGCAACATCCTTTTTCAACGGCGTGTGTATCCGGAGGCCCTGCGGTGGGCCGAGCGCGCGATTGCGCAAAGACCCGATTGGGTCGAGGCGCTGGTGCTGGCGGCCAAGCTTGATTTCGAATTGGGAAATCTGTCCAGCGCCTTGCGGCGATACGAACAAGGGCTCGTCCTGCGCCCCGACGACCCGGAAATGGTCTTGGCGCTGGCGCGCGGACGTACGTGGGCTTGCGTCTGGCGCCACGACCTCGCCGCATTGGAGCGTGTGTTGAGGGGCTGGGCGAACGAACCCCTTGCCCTGAAGTATTCCGGGCTCGACCCATTCGTCGCCTACCAGTTTGCGCTGCCGCAAACGCTGAGGCGTGCGGTGACCGATGCGCATGTCGCGCGCCTGCAAAGCGGGCTTGGTGGCAGCCGCCCGTATTTTGACTTCAAGTCCAGGCCGCCGGGCCGACGTTTGCGTATTGGTTATGTGTCGGCCGACTACCACAGCCACCCCACCATGCACCTGATGGGCGGCTTGTTTCGCGCACACGACCGCAATCGATTCGAGGTTAGCGCCTACTCAATCGGTGCTGACGACGGCAGCGCTTATCGCCGTCAGGTCATGGCGGAGGTCGAGCACTTCTGCGATATTCGCAATGAAACTGCGACTGATTCGGCAAAACGGATCTTTGCCGATGGCATCGATATTCTGGTGGACCTAAAGGGTTTTACCATAGAGGCCAGACTGGAACTTTTTGCATTGCAGCCTGCGCCCTTGCGTGTCACCTGGCTTGGCTATCCTGGCACCACGGGGAGCGGTTTGAGCGACTATGCGATCGTCGATGATATTGTCGCGCCCATGGAACATGAACTACATTTTGGGGAACGGCTTGCCCGTATGCCCCACTCGTACCAGATCAATGACAATACCCAGCCCATCGCCGAATTGGTGCCCACGCGCGAAGAGCTTGGCCTTCCGGCAGACGCTTTTGTATTTGCCTGCTTTAATCACGTCTATAAGATCGATGAGACAATATTCAGTTGCTGGATGCGGATTCTGGCGGGGGTTGCCGGTAGTGTGCTCTGGCTATACGAAAGTAATCCTGTCGCGCGGGCAAAATTGGAAAGTGAGGCGGCGGCGCGCGGCATCGATCCGACGCGTCTTGTCTTTGGTGGGACTTTGCCCAAAGCTGCGCATCTGGCGCGCATTTCCCGCGCCGATGTGTTTCTCGATACGCTGCTGGTGAATGCACACACCGGCGCGAGCGATGCGCTGTGGGCCGGTGTGCCGTTGATCAGCTGCCCGCAAGAGGGCTTCCCGTCTCGCGTCGGCGCGAGCCTGCTTCGCGCCGCCGGATTGCCGCAACTGATTTGCGCCGATTTGGCCGGGTATGAGGCGCTTGCGGTGAGGCTGGCACACCGTCCTGAACAGCTACGGGCCTTGCGCGCGCATCTGTCAGAAGGGCACGCGACATTGCCGCTGTTCGACACGGCGCGCTTCGTGCGCAATCTAGAACGCGCCTACGACATCATGTGGCAGCGTCACCTTGCAGGGCAGGCGCCGCAATCATTTTCCGTGCTGGAGCCATCTTGAGCTTGCTCGGTTCCCTGATGGGACGCATTGGCCGGGCACCCGCACAGCACCAGTCCGCGGACGATTTGTCCGGCATCCTTGCCGCCGGGATGGACGCCTTTATGCGGGGAGATCTCGTACGGGCGTCCGAGCTGAGCGAGCAGGCGCAGATCCTTGCTCCCAGGGCGCCAGATGCGCTCTATCTTGCGGGTGTGGTGAGTTTTGCACGCGGCGATTGTGATATTGCCATTGCCTATCTCGAGCAGGCGATTGAAGAGGGTGGCCCGCGTCCGGCCTATCTGAAGGATTACGGCAGCTTCCTGGCCAGCGTCGGGCGCCACCGCGAGGGCTTGGCGGTATTGCGGCGTGCGCTGGGGCTGCAGCCCGATTCAGTGCGTATTTATTCCAACCTCTTGTTCGTGATGTCCTGTTGCGATCAGCTGTCCCCGGAAGAAGTGTATGCGGCACACCGCGGTTTTGGCGAAACCTTGGCCGATCCACTGCTCGCCGTAGGGTGTGTGCACGCGAACTCGCGCGATCCGGGCAGAGTACTAACGGTGGGCTACGTTTCGGCCGATTTTCGCGAGCATGCGATGCGCTATTTCATCGAACCCGTCCTGGAGCGGCACGACCACAGCAACTTCCGTATTCTGTGCTACAACAACGGCGCGATAACGGATGATGTGAGCACGCGATTGCGCGAGTACGCCGATGGATGGCGCGATATTGGAAAATTGTCCGATGCCGAGCTTGTGGCGCTGATGCGTGCCGATGCCGTGGATATACTGGTCGATCTGTCCGGTCACACCCGGGGGAACCGGCTCATGGCCCTGGCGCACAAGCCCGCTCCGGTGCAGGCGACCTGGTTTGGTACTGTGCAGACCACCGGCATGAAGGCGATGGACTGGCGCATAAGCGACGGGCACATCGATCCGGAAGGCAAGACAGAGCACCTCAGTCGCGAGCGCCTCGTCCGCTTGGCTCAGTCTTATGCGTGTTTTCGGCCGCATCCGGACAGCCCCGTGGTTGGCCCGCTGCCGGCGCTGCGCGCAAATTCCGGCCAGGGGGTCACGTTTGCTTCTTTTAATGCGGGGCACAAGATCAACGACGCGGTGGTGGCCTTGTGGACGCGCCTTATCAACGGCGTTGCCGGTTCGCAACTGCTGATGGTTGTAGAGCATGGTGATCTGCCTGATATCCGCAGGGTGGTGGCGGCGCGTTTTGAGGCGCAGGGGCTCGCGCCCGCCCGCCTGAGAGTGACCGGGCGCAAGCCGGTGGGGCAATTTCTTGGAATGTTCAACGAGGTCGATGTGCTCTTGGATCCGTTTCCGCAGAACGGCGGCATCACCAGCTTGCACGCGTTCTGGATGGGGGTTCCTGTCATCTCCCTCGCGGGAACCGCGCCGATCGGACGAATAGGCGTGTCCTTGCTGCGCCAGTTGGGCCTTGAATCCTTTCTTGCCGGCAATGCCGATGAATACGTGCAAATCGCCAGGCGCTGCGCGCAGGGACTGCCGGAACTCGCGGCACTACGCGCAGGATTGCGCGCGCGCATGCGCGCATCAACACTGATGGACGAGCACGCATTTATTCGCGAACTTGAGTCGGCCTACCGCCGCATGTGGCGCGAGTGGTGCGATGCTGTCTAAGCTGCTGTCCGGCTTTTCCTTTGGCCGTCGCGCTGAAAGGCTGTTTGCCGAGCAATGGGTGGCGCGCGGGCTGGAGTCGGTGGCTGAAAGTGATTTCGGTGCGGCGCGGGCGGCGTTTGAGTCTGCGCTAAGTTGTGATGACCGGCATCTCGCGGCGATGGTGAACCTGGCGCATGTGCTGAGGGAGCACGCCGGGGACTACTCCCGCGCCGCCGCGCATTACCGCACGGCGCTCGCCCGTGATCCGGGCCTGGCGGATGTTCGGGTTCAACTCGGCGTGTGCCTGTATGAGTTGGGTGACGCGGAGGCGGCTCTGGAGTGTTTCAAAAATGTGCTCGAGCGCAATCCGGATCACCGTGATGCCGGCCAGCACGCTTTGTTTGCCATGAACGCGCTGCCTGACGTCACGCCTGTCGACTTGTTTCTTGCCCATCGCGAATGGGCGCGCCGTCATGCAGATCCGCTTGTGCGCCTGTCCAGAAAACGCGCGCAAGGCCATGACCGGCCGCTGAGGATCGCTTATCTGTCGGGGGATTTTCGCGATCATGCAACATTGGCTTTTCTCGAGCCTTTGCTGGCCAATCACAGTCGCGTGAAATTCGAGGTGTCCTGCTATTCAAGCTCGCCGGTTCGTGATGCCGCCACCGCCAGGTTGCAGAGGCTGGCGCAGCACTGGCATGACGTGCATGGCGTCGATGATGCGTCGGTTGCACAGCGCATATATGAGCATGGCACGGATGTCGTTGTTGATCTTTCCGGGCATACGCGCGACAACCGTTTGTTGGTGCTGGCGCGCAAACCGGCGGCAGTGCAATTGAGCTGGCTGGGTTATCTCAAGACCACCGGCTTGGCGGCGGTTGACTTTCGCATCAGCGATGCGGCGGCGGATCCGGTCGGTCTCAGCGATGCGGTGCACGCCGAGCGGGTGGTGCGCCTGGCGGGTCTGATGTGGGCCTTCGAACCGCCCAAAGATGCGCCCGATCTGGCCGTGCGCGCGCCGGATGCGCGGCTCACGTTTGGATCATTCAACCACCCTGCCAAAATCAATGACGCGGTGTTGTCTGTGTGGGCACAACTGCTGTTGCGGGTTCCCACTAGCAAACTGATCATCGCCGGCATCGCCGAGGATTGCGGGCGCGAGCGAATTGCCGCATCGTTTCGAAATAACGGTGTCGAAACAGCGCGTCTTTATTTTTACCCGCGCCTGCCAAAGCAGCGTTTTCTCGAGCTGGTTGCGACGACCGATGTGGCGCTCGATCCTTTCCCCTATAACGGCGGAGCGACGACCTGTGATTGCCTCTGGATGGGGGTTCCGGTTGTGACGCTGGCCGGTTCACATGGTTTCGCCCGTTCCGGCGCAAGCTTGCTCACCGGGGCGGGTCTTGCTGAATGGGTGGCCTCAAGCGTCGCGGATTACGTCGACATCGCCGCCAGAATGGCGCAGGATCGGCAGGAACTGGCGGCGTTGAGAGGTGCAATGCGCCAGCGCCTTTTGGCTTCAGAGTTGTGTGATGTCGCCGCCTTTGCGCGCAGGTTTGAGGACGCCGTTATCGAGATTTGGCGGGGGGAGTGTACGTGAGAGTGTGCTTGGATGATTTGGCCGGGGATGCCTGCCGGAAAAGAAATTTTCGCGGCGCAGACGCTCCGGAGGGCGGGATCAATGGACGCTGAACTCGCGCATGCGCTCGATCATCAGCGCGCCGGCCGGCTGGCCGAGGCCGAGGTGATCTATCGCGCTCTGCTCGTCTCCGATCCGGGGAATATTTCCGCACTTCACCAATATGGCCTGATGGAAATGCAGCGGGGGTGTTATGCCGAGGCCGTGACGCTAATCGGTCGTGCGCTCGCGTTGCAGCAAGACGATGCCTTCATGCACAGCAATCTGGGGGAGGTGTTTCGCAGGCAGGGTGATCTGGACAAGGCGTTCACCCACTTTAAACGTGCGATGGAATTGAATCCGACGCTGCCGGTTGTGCACCTGAACCTTGGTGTGCTGATGCGGACGCGCGGTTTGTTGCGACAGTCGGAGCACTTCCTGCTGCAGGCTGTCATGTTGTTTCCGGATCTCTTCAAGGCGCACCTGGAGCTCGCCCATCTTTATCTGGACGAGGAGCGCGATGCGGAGGCGGCAGAATGCCTGAAAAGCGTGGTGGCGCTCAGGCCGGATATGACCGGGGCGCACTACATGCTTGGTATGGCGCTCTCCGCATGCGGCGACACGCGTGCCGCAATCGCTTCGCACGAGTGCGCGCTTGCTCAGGGGCATGAGGGAGCGGCGCTTGAACTGACCAAGCTTTGGTTCGAAATGGCATGGGAGGTGCAGGCGACAGACGCCTACCGGTTAGCGCAACCGGGAAGCACACGGGTTTTGTGCGTGAGGGAGACCTCCCTGCCGCGCTGGTGCGCAGCCCACGAGGTGGCGCTCACACGCATGGGTGACGTGCAGGTGCAGCCCTTTGATATAAGGCCGCCGACCTTGCCGGAGGCCTTCTCCAGCGCTTGGCGCAAGGGGAAAGCGGTGGTGCCTTTCGCCTACCTGGCCGCGGTGCACGATGCCGAGGTTTTACGTCCGGGTTTTGCCGTGCTGACCGGGCGCCGTGAGCTCATTTTGGAGGGTGTTGTAAGCGAGTACCTTCACTATCCTTATCGCGATGGTCCGGTGCGATTCAATGCCGATGACGGACGCATGCTGCTCGAGCTTGACGGCGAGCCAGGCGATCATGCCGCAAGGGCATTTTTACTGGGGGCGGGCGGAGATAGGTATGACTGGCTTTACGAAACGCTGGCCCGGCTTTGGTTTGTCGAGCAGGATGCGGCGTTGCGCGGCATGCCCCTGGTGGTGGCTGCTGAGTTGGGGGCGGAAGAGCTCGAGATGCTGGGTGAGGCTTATGGTGGAAAGCCGCAGTTGATCAACATCGCGCCGGGAAAAAGCGTGCGGGTGGATACGCTTGCGGTGTCGTCACTACTTTCTCTCGCGCACAACGTCTCGCCGGTGGCGGTACAGTTTTTGCGCAGGAAATTCGCCAGCAAGGACCGGGCGGCAGGCCCGGGGCGTAAATTGTTCCTGTCGCGGAGGGCGTGCACATCCCGGCATATTGCCAATGAGGAGGCGCTCAAGCCGCTCCTGGAGGCGAATGGCTTTGAACTGGTGGACGCGGCGGGCATGCTGTGGCGGGAGCGTCTTGCCTTGTTCGAGCAGGCTGATGTGATCGTCGGCCTCGATGATGACACGATGGCCGATTTGTTTATCGTGCGCCAAGGCGCGCGGGTCGGGGTCATCGCAACAGATGGCTTGCAAAACTCCAGGGCGTGGCTGGTATCGGCCCAGTTAGGGCATCGCTTTTGTTATCTGCAGGGACGGCCGTTGTTTGAATCAAACGCGCAGCTTGATCGGTGCGATGTGGAACTGGATCCAGCGCTGTTAAAGCGGTTTTTCTCCGCGCTTTGAGCGCGATCTGTCCGGCGTGACGCTGTGGCAAGCCTGTGAGATCGCGAGACTACTCGTAGCGCAGCGCTTCAATGGGAGAAAGGCGCGCCGCTTTGCGTGCCGGATAAAAACCGAAAAACACGCCGATCGCCGCAGAAAATCCCACTGCCAGGAAGATCGATTCAGCCTGCATTTCGGTGCGCCATCCGGCCAGTTGGCCCACTGCGATCGAACCGACAATGCCGGCGAGGGTGCCAAGCAGTCCTCCTATCAGGGCGAGGGTCACCGCTTCGACGAGAAACTGGGTGAGGATGTCACGCCCGCGTGCGCCGACGGCCATGCGCAGTCCGATTTCGCGTGTCCGCTCCGTGACCGATACCAGCATGATGTTCATGATGCCGATGCCGCCCACCAGCAGGGAAACCGAAGCGACTGCCGCGAGCAGTATGGTGAGGATTTTGCTGGACGCCTCCTGCGCCTGGAGAATTTCGGTCAGGTTGCGGATGGTGAAGTCATCGTCCGCACCGGCTTGCAGTTTGTGCCGCTGCCTTAATAATTCGCGAATGCGTTCTTCGGCCTGTTTCATGTCCTGGCCGTCGCGAACTTTTACCGTCACCAGTCCGACGCGGCGCAGCTTACCCTGCGGCGCACCGAACAGGCGGTTGCGGGCGGTGGAAAG
>Ga0114978_10001172_pt1 | contig 22120 bp, 30 predicted proteins | sample S_140212_EF_Meta_FD_87027 | JGI IMG/M metagenome (GOLD analysis project Ga0114978, IMG submission 87027) | Freshwater microbial communities from Lake Simoncouche, Canada to study carbon cycling - S_140212_EF_MetaG | ecosystem: Environmental > Aquatic > Freshwater > Lake | place: Lake...
AGATGTGATACCAGTTAGTGACCCTAACAGCGCGACTATGGCGCAAAAGGTTGTTCAATATCAAGCTGTACTACAACTAGCACAACAAGCTCCTCAGTTGTATGACTTACCGCTGTTACACCGTCAGATGTTAGATGTGCTGGGTATTAAAAACGCTGCGAAGCTTGTACCAATGCAAGACGACCAGCGCCCACGCGATCCTGTTACAGAGAACATGGACATCCTAAAGGGTAAACCTGTTAAAGCGTTTATGTATCAAGATCATCAAGCGCACATGGCTGTACATCAATCAGCTATGCAAGACCCAAAAATTCAATCTGTATTGGAACAAAACCCTAACGCACAAGGGTTACAAGCAGCAATGATGGCTCACATTACTGAGCATTTGGGTTACGAGTATAAGAAACAAATTGAAGCGCAAATTGGGATGCAAATTCCTGATTACGAAGATGAGCAAACCATACCGGAAGATATGGAATCACAAATTGCTCAGATGGCTGCGCAAGCATCACAACAGCTATTGCAACAACACCAGCAAGAAGCTCAACAACAGCAGAACCAGCAACAGATGCAAGACCCAATCATTCAAATGCAGATGCAAGAATTGCAAATCAAACAGGCTGAAGTACAGCGCAAGATTGCCAAAGACAAACTTGATGCAGAGTCTAAAGATAAGCAGTTGCAGGTTGAAATGGCACGTATTGACGCACAGAAAGAAATTGCCGGTGCAAACATGGCGATGAAACATGCAAGCGATACACAACGTAATGAGAAAGAACAGAAAGTAGAAGGCTTCCGTATGGGCATGGAGATGAACAAGATGCGTATGCAGCAATCTCATCAAAGTGAACAAAATATGTTTCAACAACAATCCAAACCACCACAAAAAGGCAAGGATAAGAAATGAACACGAAGATTATTAACGTCCTTCTTTCATACATAAACGAGAGACGCGAACCGTTACAAATAGCTATTTGTGACGGCACAGCAAAGGACTACAGCGAGTACCAAAGACTATGCGGCGAAATTCGAGGCTTCACCGTTATAGAGATGTACCTTAAAGACCTCGCTAAAAAAATGGAGCAAGACGACGATGACTGACATAGTAATCGCTACAGAAAGCGGTGAAACATCTACCCTACCAGAAGGGGCGGAAGACAAAGCGAAACAACTGCCTAAACCTTCGGGCTACCACATATTAGTAGCTTTACCTGAAGCAGAAGAGAAGTTTGAAAATGGCCTTATTAAATCTGACGAGACGCGCCGGATTGAAGAGGTATTAGCAACCGTATTTTTTGTCGTAGAAGTTGGCCCTGATGCTTATACAGGGGACAGGTTTAAATCTGGCCCGTGGTGTAAAGCAGGTGATTTCATCCTTGCGCGTCCTAATAGTGGCACTCGTTTGAAGATTCATGGGCGGGAATTCCGTCTTATTAATGATGATTCAGTCGAAGCTATTGTTCAAGACCCGCGCGGCATTACACGAGCATAGGAGGCCACATGGCTACGTTTGAAAAGAATGAATTTAAGTTTCCCGATGAAATAGAAACAAAAATGTCCCTCCCCGGCGACGAGGAAGAGGAGTTTAGTGTTGAGATCGAGGATGACACCCCGCCAGAAGACCGTGGCAAAAAGCCACTTCCAGTGGATATTGTTAACTCTTTAGAAACACCAGAAGAAGGAGGCGAGTACTCCGATGAGGTAGTTACTAAGTTTAAACAGTATAAGAAGGCATGGCATGACGAACGGCGTGAAAAAGAATCCGCCCTGCGTGAGCAAGAAGAAGCTTTACGGATAGCTCAGTCTATTCTTGAAGAGAACCAGCGCCTTAAGTCAACTTTGATGACAGGTGAGCAAGCTTATATATCAACTGTACAAGAATCAGCCGAGAATGAAATTAGTATGGCTGAACGAGAGTACCGTGATGCTTACGATACTGGAGACTCTGAGAGATTAGTCGAAGCTCAAAGGAAGCTTACAAATGCCACTTTAAAGTTGGATCGTGCAAACAACTTTCGCCCCACTTTACAAAACGCAGAAAATGAGGTAAAACTGCCGCAAAGATCACAACCTGATAACACAACTCAGGAACCTGATCCAAAGTTTGCAGAATGGCAGCGTCGGAACTCGAATTGGTTCAACAAGGACGAGGAGATGACCGAATCTGCTAAAGGCTTACACCAGAAACTATATCGACAGTACGGCCCTGAATATATTGGTACTGACGAATATTACGCGACGATTGACAAAACAATCCGCAAACGGTTTCCGGAAGTATTTTCCTCAGATGAGGAACCTGAGACAAGACCTCAGAAAAAGCCGAGTACAGTTGTAGCATCAGCTAAACGAAGTACGGCTCCGAAGAGCGTTAAATTGACCGCGACACAAGCAGCGCTGGCAAAAAAATTCAGACTCACACCGGAACAGTATGCTCGTGAAGTACTCAAATTGGAGAACAGATAATGGCTGATAACAAACTTACTCGTGAATTAGAAACCCGTGCGCAACAGGAACGCCCTAAGCAGTGGGCACCTGCGGAGACTCTTCCAGAGCCAGACAAACAAGCTGGTTTTGCATATAGGTGGATTCGTGTTTCGACTTTGAACCAAGCCGATCCTCGCAACTTGTCAGGCAAGCTCCGCGAAGGATGGGAACCAGTAAAAATGACGGAACAACCCAAATTTCAACTGCTAATCGATCCTAATAGTCGCTTTAAGGACAACATCGAGATCGGTGGATTGTTGCTTTGTAAGACCCCTGCGGAGTTTGTGGATCAGCGTAGTGAATACTACAACAACCAGACTCAGGCGCAGACTCTTGCAGTCGACAATAGTTTTATGCGAGAAAACGACCCAAGGATGCCTCTTTTTGCTGAAAGACAATCCAAAACGTCGTTTGGTAAAGGCTAACCCTTTAATTTTTTTGGAGTTTAATCATGGCACAAACTAGTCCCTTTCCGACGGTAGCGGCCCCTTATGGGCTAAAGCCGATCAATCTGATTGGTGGTCAGGTGTTTGCTGGTTCGACTCGTCTACTCAAAGTTACCAATTCTTACGGCACAAACATTTTCTACGGCGACGTAGTTAAGACCGTGTCTGGCGGTACTGTTGAGAAAGACGTTGGCGAAGCGACAGCTACACCTGTTGGTATTTTCCTCGGTTGCGTTTACACAAACCCAACCAATAGTCAGAAAACTTATGCTCAATATTGGCCTGCAAGCGTTTCGGCTACCGATATTTACGCATACGTCGCTGATGATCCTGATGTTCTGTTCAAAGCTGTTCTGGCTGCGGGTAACACCGAAGACGGTAACGGTCTGACAGTGGCTTTCTTGGGTCAAACAATGGTTGGTTCCAACGCTGAACTTGTTCAGAACGCTGGTTCTACCCTCTCTGGTGACTCTAAAGTGGCTATTTATAGCGCCGCTGGTGGCACAACTACTGCTTCGTTGCCAATCCGCATCGTTGACGTAGTGACTGAAACTGCTAATAGCTCGGGTAATTTCTGTGAGTTTATTTGCAAGTTCAACGCCCCCTATCCGGTATATTCCGCTGGCCCTCCTATCGCAGTAACGATGACAGGCGGACATCAATACCTCAACCCAACGGGCATCTAAGGAGCATAAATTATGGCTATTTCACGCGCACAACTACTGAAAGAGCTGCTCCCGGGCCTGAACGCATTGTTCGGTCTTGAGTATGCTCGCTACGGCGAAGAGCACAAGGAAATCTACGAAACAGAGACTTCCGAGCGTTCTTTTGAAGAAGAAACAAAACTGTCGGGCTTCTCAGCCGCACCTGTCAAAAACGAGGGTAGTGCAATTCGTTATGACAATGCTCAAGAGGCATGGACAGCACGATACAACCACGAAACTATTGCTTTGGGTTTCTCGCTGACCGAAGAGGCCATCGAGGACAACTTGTACGACAGCTTGTCTGCTCGTTACACCAAGGCTCTGGCTCGTGCTATGTCGTACACCAAGCAAGTTAAAAGTGCTAACGTCCTGAACAACGGCTTCTCCGCGTCCTATACTGGTGGCGACGGCGTTGCTCTGTTCTCGGCTTCGCATCCTTTGACTTCTGGCGGTTACAACAGCAACATCCCTACCACTGCTGCTGATTTGAACGAAACTTCGTTGGAAAACGCTGTTATTCAGATCGCTGCTTGGACGGATGAACGTGGTCTGCTGATCGCTGCTAAGCCTAAGAAACTGATTGTTCCACCTGCACTTCAGTTCGTTGCTACTCGTCTGTTGGAAACCGAACTTCGCGTCGGCACTAACGATAACGACATCAACGCATTGAAGAACAATGGTTCGATCCCAGAAGGCTATACGATCAACCACTTCTTGACCGACACAAACGCATGGTTCCTGACCACTGACGTTCCAAACGGCATGAAGCACTTTGTTCGTTCGCCTTTGGCTAACTCGATGGACGGCGACTTCGACACCGGTAACGTACGTTACAAGTCTCGTGAGCGTTATTCGTTCGGTTGGTCTGACCCACTGGGCATGTACGGCTCGGCAGGTGCGTAATTAAAAAGGGGGGCTTTCGCCCCCCTTTTTTCTATGATATAAAGAAGTATTCCGGGAAACCGGTGCGAACGAATGGCTCCCGGCCTGTTACATGCATATCGTCGCACTTAACTCGCATGTGAGGACAATTTATTATGGCAGTTTCTACCACCCAAAGTATTTGGCGTTCGGGCGGCGGCGATCAGACTCGCACCGCATATTGTGGCTCTGGCGTTATGGCAGCGGAGTTTTACATCGCTGACGCTTCTGTTGCCGCAGGCACTAAAGTAGCTGTTGACGCAACACTACTCACCACTTACGTAATTCTCCCAGCAGGCGCTGTTGTTACTTCTGTCATTATTAATGATGCAGGTACTGGCTCTGTTGACCTCGGTACTTTAGGCGTTGTTTCGGGCACGGCTTCAACCGCATCTATTGCTAATAACCTGACTGTATCTTCTGCCGGTGTAATTACTAGTGGTTTGACGTTTACTGCCACTACTGAAGTAACCTACCTGACAGTAATTATTGATACTTCTGGCGCTGGCACTGTTGGTGGCTATATCACTTACTTTGTTGTTGATCCGTTGTACGGTCAGCAGAACGTCTAATAAGGAGGCATCACCATGATGCAAACAGACGTTAAAGCCGCTCACCTCAATAATACGGGGTTTGCGGTACTTGGGCCAAACAGGTTAAAAGCGTTATCTTTAGTAGGAACTGCTTCTGCTGGCACGTTAGATATTTTTGATACTACTACGGCCCCTGTTAGCGCTACCTATGAGCGTGCCGGTACTTTAGTTACTGTTACAAAATCAACTCATGGGTTAGCTACAGGCGATGTAATTGGGCTTTCTTTTGCTTCAGCGGGCGGTAGTTCCGCTACTAACGGTAATTATGCAATTACGGTTTTGACCTCAAGTACGTTTACCATTACCGATATTAATACGGGGACAATCGCTGCAAGTACTGCGTGCTTATACGCTTCACGTTGGGCGGTTACTTATGATGTTGGTACAGGTGATTATTTTGGTAACAGCATATTATTGCCGGGCGAAGGTATAAAAATTGTTAACGGCATATATCTAGTTATGACGAACCTACTTTCTACCGTTATTTACTATGGCTAAGTCCCCAGCATGGCAGCGCAAGGAAGGCAAATCCGAGAAGGGCGGTTTGAACGCCAAAGGGCGAGCCTCCTACAACAAGGCCAATCCGGGGAAACCCGGGTTGAAAGCCCCACAGCCAGAGGGCGGTTCCCGCAAGGACTCCTTCTGCGCGCGTATGACCGGCATGAAGAAAAAGCTGACTTCACCGAAGACGGCAAACGATCCGAACAGTCGGATTAACAAATCTCTTAAGGCGTGGAAGTGCTGATATGGACAATCACGACATCAAAGTAATGACCGACGGTGCGGCTGTAGTTGTGGGGCTAGGTGGCTTCATGTCATGGTTTCCTCCTGTTGTCGCTCTAGTTGGCGGCATACTTACTATTATTTGGCTAAGCCTTCGTATCTATGAAACAGATACTGTTAAAGGCGTAATCAAACTATTTAAGGACAAACCATGAAACGCAAAGCTAAACGATACGACGAAGGCGGCAAAGTCTACGACAAAGAAGACGAAGGTCTTCTTGGCGCTAAGATTAAATATCGTGAAGATGAAGAAGGCCGTAAATATACAGCCGGTCGTGCGAACCCTATGGATCGCAACCCACAAGAACAACGCTATTACTCAGCAGATGACATTAAAGGTAAGCTGTCTGGCTTGTTTGGCGGTAGTCGTGATGAATCTAAGTTTAGTGACTTAGAGTCTGTAGGCGGCAAGAGTCGCCGCGCTCGCACTATTGAAGAACAGATCGGTCGTAAGGCTGAGCCAAAAGCCGATGCGGAAGAGCCACGCCGTAAATTTTCTGATCGCAATCAAAGCGGCGCGCAATCTACTGTAAGCGAAGAAGACGCTCCTTACAAAGTAGAAAAAGTTGCGCCTAAAACTGGCGGCGGTGGTAGAAATTTGCCCCGGAATAAAAACGCTCCCGGCTATCAAATGGATGACGACACACCGGCAAATATTGGCAATCAAAATACGTTTAATTTAGATAAAGCTTTTAAAGGAAAATCTGCCGAAGAGATTAAACAAGCTAAAGTTAAAGAAGAAAATTCTAAAGTTAGTGGCCCCGGTGGAGCACGAGCAATAGACAAAACTGAGCGTAGTTTTAAAGGCACTATAAGACCAGAAAACGCCACTATGGGCGGCAGATACAATAAAACTGGAATTCCAGCTACAGACGCGGAAGGTTATAAAGTCCTAAAAGAAGAAAATAAAGCTAAGCTACGCGCTGAAGAAACAGAGAAGCAGAGAACTTTTAAAGAGAGAGCCGAAGCAGCTAAAGCAGAGGCCGACAAAGCTGAGAAAAAAGCAGCTAAAGAAGAGAAAAAAGCGGCTAAAGACGGTAAACCAGCTAAAGCAAAAGCAAGCAGTACAGCGGGTAAAATGCCGGGGCCTAAAATGTCTGACCCTTATTCAATGACACTTGGCAGTGATTTAGACCCAAAACGTATGATGCGCGACCGTAGAACGTCTAACGACCATGAAATGAAAAAAGGCGGACAGGTCAAGAAAATGGCTAAAGGCGGTTCAGCTTCGTCTCGCGCAGATGGTATTGCTATGCGCGGTAAAACCCGTGGGAGAATTTATTAATGGCTGACAATCTCGCAAAAATAGAAGCTCGTATACGCGAGCTTGAGGCACGAAGAGCCAAGGGTGAAGATGTACCTGAGTTAGATGCTCTGTACGCCAAGATGGATGCTGCAAATCGTAAAGGCGCAGATGAAGCGTCTAAAACTGTTACAGGCGAAACTCCAACAGCAAAGAAAGCTAAAGGAGGCGATGTGAAAGTTAAAAAGATGGCTTTTGGCGGTATGGGTAGCCGTCCCGCTCCTACACCTCCACCGGCTGCTTCGCGTATGGCGCCTCCTATGCCCGCCGGTAGACCAATGCCAGCGCCTCCTATGCCCGCCGGTAGACCAATGCCAGCAATGCAGCCCGGAAATAGCTTGGGTACGGTTCCTAGTATCCCGCAAGCACCACAAAAACTTGACCCACGATATATGAAAAAAGGTGGTGCGGTTAAATCGGCTTCGGCGCGTGCTGACGGTTGTGCTATTCGTGGAAAAACAAGGGCTTAAACATGGCAACTAAAGCCGAACAACAAGCTCAAGCCGCACAAGCTAAACGCGAAGCTACGGAAAGGGCTGCGCAAGCTAAACGCGAAGCTGACGAAAGAGCCGCTAATGCTAAGCGCGAGGCTGCGGAAAAAGCCAAAGAAAAAGCCGAACAAGCTGCTAATGCTAAACGCGAAGCTGCTGAAAGAGCTGCTAACGCCAAACGCGAAGCCGACGAAAAGAAAGCCGAAGCTGCTAGACAAGCTAAAGAAAAAGCTGACGAAGCTAAGCGCAATGCTGCTGAAAAAGCTGCTGAAGCTAAACGCCAAAAAGACGAAGCTGCTAAACAAGCTGCGGAGAAGAAAGCCGAAGCTGCTAAACAAGCCGCCGCTACTAAGGCTGAACAACAAAAAGCTGCTGCGCAGAAAGCCGCTGACCAAAAAGCCGCCACACAGAAAGCCGCTGCGGATAAAGCCGCCGCTGCTACGCAAGCTAAACAAGCTGCTGCTGATGCTAAAACTAAAGCCGCCGCAGATAAAGCCGCTGCCGCACAGAAAGCTGCAACTACCTATAACGATCAAGGTTTAAACGCAGCCCAAGTAGCGCAAATAGCAAAGCTTAAGAAACAAGCTAACCAACCGGTATATCAAGGTTTAGGCGGAAACAACCAAGCCGCTATTGATAAAGTTAATGCTGAAATAGCAAAAATAGAAGCGCAAGGCAAAGGTATTCTTGATAAGAAGTATCAGGAAGAACAAGCTCCAATAATAGAAGCTACAAAACAAAAAGCAGAAGCTAATAGAGCCGCAGAAGCTCAACAAACCGCAGCACAACAAGCGGCTCAGCAACAGCAATTACAGCAGCATCAACAGCAGTATTTGCAACAAATGGGTCAGCGTCAGCCACAACAAGATTACGCAAACCCTTATTTTGCTATGACGCAGAATATGCCTGCTCCGGTTGGCTATTCGCAAGGCCCTAATAGTCAGCAAGCGCAGACTACAATGATAGGTGCTGGGGGTAATCAACCTCAACAAATGTCGCCTGCTCAAATGGCGCAAATGCAGTACATGCAGCAGCAACAAGCGCAACAACAGATGAGTCCGTTTAACCCAGCTCAACAAGGTATGCCACAACAAGGGCAGCAAGGTATGCCACCGGGGATGCGAGAATTTATGGCGCAAGAAGCTATGATGGGTAGGCCACCACAAGCTGACACGTTCCAACCCCAAGGCCCACAGCCACAAGGCGGTAATCCTGCGCAGCTAATGGCGATGCTACAAGCTCGGGCGCAACAAGCATCACAAGGTCAACCAGCACCACAAGCTCAACCTGCGCCTAAACAAGCTGCGCAAGGTGGCATAATGAAAGGGTATAAAAATGCCAAGCGTTAGTAAAAAACAGCACAACTTTATGGAAGCTATTGCTCACAATCCTTCCTTTGCTAAAAAAGTTGGCATTAAGCAGTCAGTGGGTAAAGACTTCGCTGCGGCGGATAAGGGTAAAAAGTTTAAAGAGGGCGGTAGAATGAAAGAAGAATCAAAGAGTATGGTTAAGAAAGAAGTGTCTTTCATGAAGAAAAAAGGCGCTCCTAAATCTATGATTAAACATGAGGAGAAAGAAATGAAATATGCTAAAGGCGGTATGACCGCTTCTAAGATGGGCGCTGTTAAAACTGCTGCCCCTAGCCGTGATGGCGTTGCTTCTAAAGGCAAAACCAAAGGCACTATGATTAAGATGGCTGGCAATTCCAACGACCTGAAAAAAGGTAAGAAGATGAACAAAGGCGGACGGGCCTGCTAATAGGAGACGGACATGGCTAATAAAATGGAAGCAATGAGGGCTAAAGCTCAAGCCCAAAAGTCTGCTATGGCTGACAAGATGGTTGCCGCTGCAAAAGCTACCCCAGTTAGACAATCCGCTGATGTAGATAAAATTAATGCTGTAAAAGCGCAAGCTCAAGCCCGAAAGTCTGCTATGGCTGACAAGATGGTTGCCGCTGCAAAAGCTAAACCTGCGCGTCCTATGGGCGGCGGTATGGGTTCTATGGCTGGACGTGGCGGCATGGGTATGGGCGCTGGTATGGGCATGAAAAAAGGCGGCAAAGCTAAGGGTAAGAAGTAATGATGGCCTCACGGGGTATGGGTGACATTAACCCATCTAAGATGCCCGGCGGGAAGAAGAAAGCCCGTCGGGATGATACCGACTTTACCCAGTATGCAAAGGGTGGAGAGGTGTGGGATAAACCGCGCCCTAAAGACTTAGGTAAGCCTAAGAAAATGTCGTCTGCTAAAAAATCATCAGCTAAGGCTATGGCTAAAGCTGCTGGTAGACCCTACCCTAACTTGGTAGATAACATGCGGGCGGCAAGGAAGAAATAATGTCTTATACCACCACTACTACGGCGTTTAACCCAACCCTTAATGAAATATTTGAGGAAGCCTTTGAGCGTTGTGGCTTAGAGTTACGCTCGGGTTATGACTTTAAAACGGCGCGTCGTAGCTTAAATTTCATGACGGCTGAGTGGGCTAACCGTGGCGTCAATCTGTGGACTGTAGAGCAGGGTTCGATTAATTTGGTTCAGGGTACTACTACTTATGATCTACCCATCGATACTGTTGATTTAATTGAACAGGTAATTCGTACAGATTCTGGTCAAGGCCCGAACCAAACGGACTTGAACATTACGCGCATTTCCGTATCAACCTACTCGACTATCCCTAATAAGCTTGCGCAAGGACGTCCAATCCAAGTGTGGGTAAATAGACAATCAGGCCAGAAAAGCGGTTCAGAAGCTGCTACGGCTAAGAACCCACAGATTAATGTGTGGCCTGCTCCAGACCAAGGCACGGCACAGAGTCCGTATTACATATTTTATTACTGGCGTATGCGTAGGATTTATGACGCCGGTACAGGTACTAACGTAATTGATATTCCGTATCGTTTTTTAAATTGCATGACTGCGGGTTTGGCATACATGTTAGCGGTAAAGAAACCAGAAGTATCGCCCGACCGTGTTGCGGCGTTAAAAATGATGTATGACGAATCTTGGGAGTTAGCGGCGGGGGAAGATAGGGAAAAAGCTGCTGATCGTTTTGTTCCTCGTCAGTCGTTCTTTTAACTATGGGTAATCGGTTTGCCAGTGGTAAGAATGCTATTGCCGAGTGTGATCGGTGTGGATTCCGCTATAAGCTAAAAGAGTTAAAAAAGCTGACGATTAAGACCAAGCAAGTTAATATATTGGTATGCCCGACTTGTTGGGAACCCGATCAGCCGCAGTTGCAGTTAGGTATGTATCCAGTGGACGACCCGCAAGCGTTGCGGGAACCAAGGCCAGATACCAGTTATTACCAATCAGGTTACGGCGGGTTGCAATTAACAACAAATACCGACTTTGGAACTATTGGTGAAGGTAGCAGGATAATACAGTGGGGCTGGGCACCGATTGGCGGCGCTAGAGCAGATGACAACGGATTGACTCCTAACGACTTAGTAGGTCAAGGGCAGATCGGAAACTTAACGGTAACTATTACCTAGGAGTAACTATGAAACACGAAGACATTAAAGAAGACACACCGCTTATCAAGAAGATTGCTAAGCAGGAAGTTAAATCGCATGAGAAGAAAATGCACGGCATGAAAAAAGGCGGCGTTACTTCTATGGACATGAAACGTGTTGGTCGTAATATGGCGCGTGCTAATAACCAACGGAGTCGATAATGGCTAAGTTCTCGCAAAAAGCTGGTGGTAAAGAAGTAGGCCAAGGCGCTGTATATGCAGCCCCCCATGATATGAAGGGTAAAGCTGTAAAGGGCGATCTACCTTACACCGCTGGCGCTAAAGTAATTAACGAGTCTAATATCTCTGTTGGTGGTATCAGCAAGGGTAACTATAAAGAAACTAAGACAAGTGGTATTGAGACTCGTGGTAACGGTGCGGCTACTAAAGGCCGTATAGCTCGTGGCCCAATGGCGTAAGAAATGAACTACACAGAACTATTTAATACGATCAAGTCTTACTGCGAAAATGATTTTGCAGCGTCGTCCTTTACGGGTACGAATGATACGTCTACGGTCGTTATTCCTAGTTCTGACCAAGTTGACATACTGATTAAACAGGCTGAACAACGTATATACAATACTGTTTCGCCACCAGCTTTACGTAAAAATGTGTATGGGCAAATGAAGTCGGGGTTTCAGTATTTGAATTTACCGGAGGATTTTCTTTCGGTTTATTCGCTTGCAGTACTGACTAGCACAACTGCTGGGTACAACAGCGCTCAAGCATTTTTATTGAACAAAGATACTAGCTTTATTCGTCAAGCTTACCCAGACCCAACAGAGACAGGCACCCCTGAGTACTATTCTATATATGGGCCGAATACGGGTGTAAACGTGCCTACTCCGTACAACGAATTAACTTTAATGTTAGCTCCTACGCCAGACGCAGCGTACACCGTAGAGTTGCACTACTTCCATTACCCAGAGTCTATTGTTACTGCGGGCACATCATGGCTTGGCGACAACTTTGATTCTGTACTGTTGTATGGCTGCTTGATGGAAGCTATTACGTTTATGAAGGGTGAGCAAGACATGGTCATGTTGTATAAGGGTAAATACGACGAAGCTATGATGCTCTACAAACAGTTGGGCGATGGAAGAGAGAAACAAGATTCTTATCGCTCTGGGCAAGCGCGTGTACCCGTAACTTAAAAGGTGTATAAATGGCAATCACACAATCACTATGTACTAGTTTTAAAGTAGACCTGTTGTCGGGCACGCAAAACTTTGTAGCGACTACCGGTAACACGTTCAAGATGGCGCTGTATACATCTTCGGCTACGCTAGGCGCAACTACTACTGCGTATACAACGTCTAATGAGATTACTGGTACAGGCTATACGGCGGGTGGTAATACGCTGGTTGTGTCAACCTCTCCGACGTCAAGCGGTACAACTGCTTATTTGTCGTTTACCGATACTTCGTGGACTTCAGCAACATTTACTTGTCGCGGCGCGTTGATATACAACTCGACTAACAGCAACAAAGCTGTGGCGGTATTTGACTTCGGTTCGGACAAACAAGTTGTAGGTGGTACGTTCACCATAACCTTCCCGACGGCTGATTCCACTAGTGCTGTTATCCGTATCGCTTAAGGGGGACAGTCATGGCACTTGTTCTTAATGATCGTGTACTAGAGACTTCAACCTCTATTGGTACAGGCACGTTTACGCTTGCAGGCGCAGCGTCAGGGTTTCAGTCATTTTTGGCTGGCGTTGGCGCAAGCAACACAACGTACTACACAATTGTAAATACTTCGGCTTCTGAATGGGAAGTTGGTCTTGGTACGTTAGACGCTACTGGGTTGATACTGACTCGTACAACAGTTTATAAATCGTCTAACTCCAACAACGCGGTTGTGTTTACTGCGGGCACTAAGAACGTATTTGTTACTTACCCGTCAAGCAGGTCGGTTAATTACGCGGCTGATGGGTCGTTAACTATAACGGGCGCAACAACACTTACTAGCACAGAGACTATAACAACGGCTACTAATAGCCCATTAACTGTTAACAACGGCGGCACTGGAACACCATTTGGCAATTCTGCTGCGTCTTTCTTTGCTAACGTAGATGCGTATGCGCAGATTAACCACCAAAATTTAAACGCTGGTAATAACGCTTCTACAGACTATATTGCTACAGCGGACAACGGGACTGATACAACTAACTACGTTGATTTTGGTATTAACAGTTCTACGTATAACGCGGGCACGTTTACTATTGCTGGTATTAACGACGGCTATATCTATTCACAGAGTTCAAACTTTGCTATAGGTACAGCGGCAGCGGCTAAGTCAGTTAAGTTTTTCCAAGGCGGCACACTTGCTGCTAACGAAGTAGCTAGGTTTTCACCAACTACAAACAACTTCTTGATTGGTACAACGTCAGACGGAGCGGGTACTTCTAAGTTGCGTGTAAGCGGTGTAATTGAGACTACGTCTGGAGTTAAATTTCCAACTGGCGCTAATCAAACTTTACCGTATACCCCAATTAACGTAATGGTGAACTTTGGTACTACACCGATTCAATCATTTAACTATGTGTTTGCAGATGCTAACGCTTTAACCACTAATAGAATTGATATTACGCCTAGCCCTGTTACAACTTCTACGTTGGTTGGATTAGGTATATTAGCTTCTGGTGGCTCCGCTTATGCGAGTGGTACTTACTACAATGTTCCACTAACAGGCGGTACCGGTACTGGCGCAATAGCTTCTCAAATAGTTGTTTCTGTCGGCGTGGTTACTTCGGTTTCGTTGCCAACAGCGGCAGGTGCGGTTGTTAACGGTACTATTACTGGCGGCACTACTTACCCCAACGGTACTTATTACAACGTGCCGTTAACTGGCGGTGCTGGTGTTGGCGCTGTAGCTACATCAATTACTGTTTCTGGTAACGCAGTGACTGCTGTGGTGCTACCCGCTACAGGTGTAGGCGCAGGCTACGCAACTACAAATACCCTAACTACGTCCAATGCTAATCTAGGTGGTGCAGGTTCTGGTTTTGTTTATACAGTTTCAGCCGTATCTTCTTTTGGTACAGGCTACGCTTATGGCGATTCGTTGTCTGCAAGCAACGCTAACCTAGGCGGTACAGGTTCTGGCTTTTCTATCCCCGTTGGGTTGTTGTCTGCGGGCACAGATGAGTTAGAGATGGACGGTATTAAGGCAGCAGCTTATTGCGGCACTAACGGCCTTGTTACTGTTTACTTTGACGCAAGCCCCGGTTATATAGCTGGGGGCCGCACTTTTGCATACACTCTCGGCTAATTAAGGACTTTTAATCATGGCAATTATTCAATCAGGTGCCGCTGGCACTACGCTTTTAACGGTCGATCCGACCTTTAACGCAATTCGTACATCCGACCACCCACCTGAAATTTTGGGTGCGTACCAACTGGGCTTAACTTCCGGTGCGCTGACTGTTGCAGCCGCTGGTAGCACAGTGTTTTCTTTCCGTTGGGCACCTGCTACGTCAACCCTACTTTGCATGGTTCGTCGTGTTGAGATTGGTTTTTCAACTACAACGGCTTTTGGTACTGCGCAAGCCCTACAGTATTCCATGCAAGTAGCTCGTAACTGGTCTGCTTCGGATACTGGCGGTACTGCCGCTGCGTTTACGCAAACTAACACTGCTAAATTCCGTACAGTTATGCCTACTTCGGCATTTGCTGGCGGCGGTCAAATTATGATTGCTAACACGGGTGCTAATACAGCGGGTACTCGTACGCTTGATACTCAAGCTATGGCGTTTACGCAAGGTGCGTCTACAGCAATTGGTACCGTATTATCTTCTACGCCAATCTGGCAACACCAACCCGGTGATTACCCATTGATCCTTGCAAACAATGAAGGCTTCATTATCAACAACGTCACTACTATGGGTGCTACTGGTGTGATTAACTTAACCGTTAACGTTGAGTGGATGGAATTGAACGCAACAACAGGTAACGCAATAGCGTACTAATGTAGGGAAACGCGGGGCTTCGGCCCCGCCAAAGGATTCTTATGTTTGGTTTGGCACCGTTTGCTGGCGCACCGTTTAGCGCGTTTTTAGAATTTTCTCCAAACACTACGTTGTCGGGGTTACAGGCAACTGCGCTTTTAAATTCTGTGTCAACATTGCCAAGCTTAGCAGTTAGTATTACTGGAGTGTCTGCAACAGCTAGTTTAAACATGGGTAGTGGTACTGTGACGTTCCCTAACACTTGGACGCTAGTGCCTACTGACCAATATCGGAGTTCATAATGCCAAGTACATACACCGAATTAAAAATTGAATTAATTGCTAACGGTGAACAGTCTGGTACATGGGGAACTACGACTAACGCCAACCTTGGTACCGCACTTGAAGAGGCGTTAGTTAATACGTCGTTGATTGCGTTTACAAGCGCAGATGTTACGTTAACCCTTGTTGATTCAAGCGCTTCTCAACCTGCGCGTAATATGCGGTTGAATTTGTTGGGTACATCAGGTGGCGCACGTAACTTAATAGTGCCTGCGATTCAAAAGAACTATCTTGTCGCAAATAACCTAGCGGACACAGTTACGGTTAAAACGCCTTTGGGCACTGGCATCGCTGTTCCTGCGGGTAACACGGCGTTCTTGTACGTTGATGGTACTAACGTGCTTCAAGCGTTTGATTTTTTACCGACAGCAAAATTTAACACGTTAACTCTTGTTAATCCTTTAGCGACTGCAAGTGGTGGTACGGGGTTAGCTTCATATAGTTCTGGCGGCGCTGTTTATGCTACGTCAACTAGTGCTTTAACGACAGGTACATTACCCACTGCTAGTGGCGGAACAAATGCTACAACAACTCCCCCGGCGGGCGCGGTGGCTTACGGTACTGGAGCGGCTTACGCATTTACTGCTGTTGGCGTATCTGGGCAAGTTTTAGGAAGCAATGGCGCGGGCGCTCCTTCGTGGGTAACACCAGCTTTCGGTATTACAACAGGTAAAAGTATCGCTATGGCGATGATTTTTGGCTTTTAAGGAACCAACATGGCTAACCCGAATATTGTTAACGTCACTAGTATTTATGGAAATACTGCCTACGTTACCCCCGCAACTGCCGCAACTAATACGTTTACATGGACGTACAACGGCGCAACTTCTTTACCCGGTTTAATTCCGGCAGTGGGTACAGTTAATCGGCTAACTGAAATATCTGTTGCAAACGTAACTTCTTCAGCGGCTACAGCTACGATAATTGTCGGTTCTGCCGCGATATTTACTGGGAGCATCGCAACGACTAGTTTGTCTGTTGCAACAACTACTCAAGGCACAATTGCTATTGGTCAGACTTTGTACACTACAGGTTCTGGCTTTACTGCGGGCACTACGATTACTGCTGGTAGCACAAGCCCATATACGGTTAGTTCGTCCCAAACGGTTGGCTCTAGCACGTTCTACGCTATTGCCCCAAGTGCTTACATGGCCTATCAAATTAGCGTTCCGCCTAATGCTACGTTGATCGTAATTGACAAAACAAACTCTCTGTACATCACTGAAAACCAAGGCATTATGGTTGCTACCGGCACAGCGAGTGCGTTGACTTTTGCTGCTACGTTTGAGCAAATCACCTCGTAAGGGCTGACATGGGACTTCGTTATCCCGGCAATTACATAACAGCGACGTTTAACCCGCTTGCTTACACTACGGCTGCTGTTAACCTGCTAGTTGTTGCTGGAGGAGGCGGAGGCGCATCGGGCGGCGGAGGTGCTGGCGGTTTTAGAACTTACACATCAGTTTTAATAAATTTAGGAACAGAATACGTTGTTATTGTAGGCGCTGGCGGGACAGCAGGAGGGTCAAATACTCCTGCCGCTACAAATGGTAACGACTCAATGTTTAACTCCGTAACAGCTACGGGCGGTGGCAAAGGTAGTAACGATACAAATACCAATGCTGGTTCGGGAGGGTCGGGCGGGGGTTCCGGCGGATCAAATGCTGTTAGCCCGGCAGGTTTTGGCAACACCCCAGCGACTTTACCATTGCAAGGCTATGACGGCGGAGCGCAAGGTGGATTTGTAGCCATACCTTATCCTGCTGGCGGCGGTGGTGGGGCTGGTGGGGCTGGTCAAACTTGTCCAGATGCCAATACAAGTGGAAATGGTGGCACTGGTGTATCGTCTTCGATAAGTGGCTCAAGTGTTACATACGCTGGCGGCGGCGGTGGCGGAGCATATCAATCCCCCGGAGTGGCTGGTTCGGGCGGTTCTGGCGGGGGCGGCGCTGGGGCTAGTGTAGGTAATGGAACGGCAGGAACCGCTAATTTGGGCGGCGGTGGGGGTGGCGCTCAATCAACATTTACGGGCGGTGCGGGCGGCTCGGGCGTAGTTATTATTAGTTCTACCTACACTGCAAAATCCGTTACAGGTTCCCCAACTGTTACAACATCGGGGGGCAGAACTATCTATAAATTTACTGGCTCTGGCTCAATTACATTCTGAGGTTAGCGATGGCGCACTTTGCACAACTAAGTGAAAACAACATAGTGACGCAAGTAATTGTTGTCCATAACAACGAACTAGGCGAAGTAGAGTCAGAAGAAAAGGGTATAGCGTTTTGCAAATCTTTGTTTGGCGCAAGTACAAATTGGGTGCAAACAAGCTATAACAGTAATTTCCGTGGTAAGTACGCAGGTATTGGTGACACGTACGATGCAGAGAATGATGTGTTTGTAACCCCACAAGACGCGACGGAGTAAACAATGCCGCAATACCAAGGCGTATGGACGCTTCCGCAGCAAGCACAAGCTCAGTCTAATCAGCAATGGGTGACTGACCCTAATTTCAAAAACACTACTCTGTTGTTACAAGCAGATGGCACGGGTAGCGCACAGAACAATACGTTTTTAGACTCAAGCACAAATAATTTTACCGTCACGCGTGCGGGCAACACCACCCAAGGATCGTTCTCACCGTTTAGCCAAGTTGATGGAAGATGGGGGATTTATTTAGACGGGTCAAGTAACTTAGTTGTGTCTAGTAACGCTGTTGCAGCTACTGGTGCATTTACTATCGAAGCTTGGGTATACATTACAACCAATACCGGATCAGGGTCGCAAGGCATTTATACCCAATACACTGGGGCTAACGCTGGTCGAATGCAGTTTTTGTTTTCTGATACAGATAAAAAATTCCAATTTGCAATAGCAAATACAGTTTATGCTACAACCAGCGCATATCCTTTTGTTTATAACACTTGGGTACACGTTGTTGTTTCTAGAGACTCTTCAAACAACTTAACTTTTTACGTTAATGGCGTAAGAGACTCTGTAACTGCCGGTGTTAGTACAAGTCTATATACACTGAGTCCTACGATTGGTAATCGTAGTGGTGGCGGCGTTCCATTTTATGGGTACATATCCAATCTAAGAATAACAAGCACTTCTGTATATTCTGGCACTTCGTTTGCTGTGCCTGATTTTCCTTTATTGACTGTTACTGGAACAACGCTTCTCACCTGTCAGTCAAACAGGTTTGTAGATAACAACACCGCTACTACTGCAAAAACATTTACCACAAGCGGAACCCCCACCGTCCAAGCCTTCGGCCCTTTTGCTCCGCAGTATCAATACACAACACCTGTAGTTGGCGGGGCTGGATATTTTGATGGTACGGGTGATTATTTAACAGTTCCTGATAACGCCGTTTTTGATTTTGGTAGTGGTAATTTTACTATTGAAACTTGGATTAACCCAACCTCGTTACCACAAACTGGTTTTGTTTTAGCTAAACGGCCTACGGGTACAGCGTATGGGCCATTTGTATTAGGATTTAATGCTAGTTCAAGTATTACAATTTTTTGCTCGACTAGTGGTTCCGCTTGGAATATTCAAATCACTTCGTCTATAGCCACTCCAGCGGGTTCATGGAGTCATGTTGCTTTTACAAGAAATGGTTCTACGTTTACATTATGGGTTAACGGGCAAAGTGCGGGTACTGGAACAAACGCTTCTGCTTTAACAGTAAATTCAACTGTGGTTACTGTCGGTGTTGGGGCGGCTAACTTGACTGATCTTTATGCTGGCTCTATATCAAGTTTGCGAATAGTAAAAGGTACTGCTGTTTACACAACCGCATTTACACCGCCTACTGCGCCACCAACCGCAATCACTAACACCCAGCTACTCCTCAACTACACCAACGCCGCTATTTACGACGGTAGAACGGCAAACAATTTTGAGACAGTAGGCAACGCACAGGTAAGCGCCGTCATAGTGAAGTACGGTAGTGGAAGTATGTACTTTCCTACATCGTCTGGTGATTATCTTGCTTCTTTTAATAACCCAATAATGGGCATAGGCGATTGCACTATTGAAGCTTGGGTTTACCCTTTGTTTAACAACGCTTCAATTTATGGGGTATATGTAACTGGCCCCGGCGGTACAGCCAATAATTTACGTTTTGGCCTGTATACAAACCAATTGTATGTTGATGTGTTGGGGGCTGGTGTAATTTCGTTAACAGGCCCAACTATACTTCCTAATGTTTGGACTCATATTGCTACTACTAGGGCTAATGGTGTTTGGCGAGGTTTTGTTAACGGCATTTTAATAACCTCAACCACATCACAAGGAACAGCATCAATTACTGGCACAGAACGATATGTTGGTACGCTTGGGCCTACTGGTGGCGGAACTACAGGCTTTAATGGTTACATAGATGATCTACGAGTGACACAAGGTGTTGCACGTTACATAGCAAACTTCACGCCGCCAAAAGTGGCGCTGCCGAGACAATAGGAATAGAACATGAGCGGAAAATATCCCGGTGGGTTTGTAACGGCTAGTGCGCCAGCAGGGTATTCTGTTGCGTTTGATGGTACGGGCGACTATTTAAGTTTGGCGAACAATGCCGCTTTACAGCTTACTGGAAACTTTACTATTGAGTTTTGGGTTTATTCAACATCATTTGCGGCAAACCAGCGAATAATCGTAAAAGGAAACAGCAGCGCAAATGATTACAGTATTGACTTAAACACTACTGGCACGTTTAGTTTTAACAATAGCACCATAATAAATACTTCTACTTCTTCAATACTAGTAAACACATGGAATCATGTTGCGCTAACTAGAAGTGGATCAACTTGCACTTGGTGGATAAACGGTGTTTCTTCAAACACATTTACTACTTCGCAAAGCTTTAACAATACAAATGCTTTGTGGCTTGGTTTAAATCAAACATCGCTTAACCTTGGGTTGTTTGGTTATCTATCAAACGTGCGAATTATTAATGGCACAGCACTTTACACGGCTGCATTTACACCCCCAACACAGTTATTTCCAGTAACAAACACGCAGTTACTGACCTGCCAAAGCCCAACGATTATTGATAACAGCAATAACGCGTTTACTGTTACGGCTAACGGCGATGCAATAGTCAGCAACTTCACGCCGTTCGCTGCGTATATACCAGCACCTACAGGGTTTAACCCGGCGTTAGGCGCTGCGGCTCCCGGTGTTTGGACGCTAAGCCAAGCGGAATACTATACGGCTAATCGTTTATGGCCTATCTATGATCCGTATTTCAGTTACACCACGTTGATGCTGCATGGTAATGGGACTAATGCCGCACAGAACAATACGTTTATAGATAGCTCAACGAATAATTTCACCGTTACCCGTAATGGCAATACCACCCAAGGGTCATTTACACCGTTCTCACCAACAGGATGGTCGTTAAGTGTTACGTCTGGCGCTGATAATGCTAACTACATAACCACCGCAGGTAGTGCGAATCTTAGTGTAAATAGGGCGTTTACCATTGAGTTTTGGTTATGGATTGATTCATACGCCATCACAAATACTAGGATTTTTGACACAGGTGGAAACGGTAGTTCGGCTGCAATGACTATTGGCTACGGAGATAACGGTTCTTTGGGTTTTGGCCCACCAGCAGGCGGTGTCACGGGCGTTGATGCTCCAGCCGGTACCGTGCGTCTTGGTGTATGGCAGCACATTGTGTGTACTTGTACAGCAGCGGGCGCTAACGGTGCAATTTATGTAAATGGTGTGTTAAAAGCTGGCCCTGTTGCATTTAGTGCTTCTACCGCCGCTAGCCCCGCGTTTCGTATTGCGAACAATAACGTCAATGCCCCGGATTACGCCGCGCTAATTGGTTACATAAGTAACTTCCGTTTTGTGTCTGGGCAGGCGTTATACACATCTAACTTCATACCAGATGTACGTCCACTTACATCTACAACCTATACCGTTGATGGTGGGGCTACCTACCAAACAATAACCGGCACTTGCCAACTATTGACATGCCAAAATAATCGCTTCGTCGATAACAGCGCAAACAATTTCGCTTTAACCGTTAACGGTTCAAATGCTACTACTCAAGCGTTTTCACCGTTCAACCCTACTACTGCTTATAGCCAAAGCGTAATAGGCGGCAGCGCGTATTTTGACGGTACTGGGGATTATTTAAACTTAGCAAGTAACGCAGCTTTTGCGTTTGGGACAAATTCTTTTACTTGGGAAACATGGTTTTACAGTACAGGAGCAGTAGCTAGGGATGCTTGTTTTTATGACTTAGGTGCTGCAAATACTACTGGAGGTTTTGCTGTATTCACTACAGGCAGTACGTTATATGTTCGTATTAACGGAACTGGACAAGATTTAACATACACGCTTACAACAACGTGGATTAATGTTTGGCACCATCTTGCGGTAGTTAGAAACGGTACTACACTAACTATTTATCTTGATGGGGTTAATGTTGCTTCGGGAACAAGAGCGCAAGACGTTACGCAAAATACGCCGTACATAGGTAACAGTGTGGGCGTTTTAAGCGCTTATCCTTTTTTAGGGTATCTAAGTGGTATGCGTGTAGTTAATGGCACAGCGCTTTATACAGCTAATTTTAC
>Ga0114978_10001174_pt1 | contig 22104 bp, 18 predicted proteins | sample S_140212_EF_Meta_FD_87027 | JGI IMG/M metagenome (GOLD analysis project Ga0114978, IMG submission 87027) | Freshwater microbial communities from Lake Simoncouche, Canada to study carbon cycling - S_140212_EF_MetaG | ecosystem: Environmental > Aquatic > Freshwater > Lake | place: Lake...
ACATGCGACAGTTCCGGTGCTGGTCGACGCCGGGGTTGGCACACCGTCTGATGCTGTTCTGGCCATGGAACTGGGCTGCGACGCTGTGCTGATGAATACAGCCATCGCCGGGGCCAAGGATCCAATCCGCATGGCGGTCGCCATGAAACATGCGGTGATTGCCGGGCGGGAAGGGTACCTAGCCGGGCGGATGCCGAAGCGAATGTACGCCGATCCGTCTTCGCCGATGGCTGGTCTGATTTAGGCCGCCTTGCTGCGCGCTTTCTGAATCGCGGCTTTCAGGGCTTCAATATCTGCGCCCGGCACCAGGATTTCACCGACCAAGAAGGCGGGTGTGCCTTCGATGCCGAGTTCCACGGCGAGTTGATGGTCGTCTTTCAGCTTCTGTGTCGCGGCGGCATCTGTTCCGGCAGCCTGCGCCTTAGACACGTCGCCCACGCCGCTGGCCTTTAGCAGCCGGGGCAGGGCGGTGTGGTTGATCGCCTTCTCGCTCATGAAGGTCTGATAGGCCTCGAGATAGCGACCCTGGCGGCCGGCCCCAATGGCGGCGCGGGCGGCAGCCTCGGACTCGGGGCCGAAGATCACGAAATCCTTAAACACAAAGCGGATGTCCGGGTTGGCCTTGATCAGCTTGACCACCTGGGGCGCAGCCAGCTTGCAGTAGCCGCACTGATAGTCGAAGAATTCCACGACCGTGATCTTGCCGGTCGGATTGACCACGAAGTCGCGTGGATCGCGCTCTAGCGCTGCCTTGTGGCTGCGAATTTTAGCGATTGCGGTCTGTTCGGCCTTGTCTTGCTTTTGCTGCTGTAGCTTCCCAATTGCCTGCTCGACCACCTCGGGGTGGGCCATGAGATAGGCCTGTACCTTTTCGCCGAAGGCCGGATCGTCTGCGGCATGGGCGACGGGCTTGCCACAGGCGGTCAGGCAGATGGCTAGGACGGCGATTGTGAAATGGCGCAGAATGGTCATCGAAAATCCTTGATCGTGTCGTTGCCTGACGTCAACCGCGCTGGCCTCGGCCACCCTGCTGCCGGGCGGCGGGTTCAGACACCATGACGATGTCGTTGGCACGGCGCCATTCGGGCGTATCCTTGCCAAGCTTCTCCTGAGCCCTCTTGGCAAAAGTATAGGCTTCGCGCGCGGCACCCAGGTAGAAATATTCCTCTGCGGTGGCTAGTCGGGCCTGCCCGTCCTCACCCAGCTTGTCATAGGCGTCGGCCATCAGACGCCATGCGACAGAATTGTCGTTTTCCTGGTTAAGGGCCAGTTTGAGTTGCTGAATCCCTTCCTGCGCCTTGGCCCGGTTGCCCAGTCCGATCAGTGTCTGACCCAGGTTTATGCGCAGCAGCGGTGCCTCGGGCTTCAGGGCTACAGACTTGCGCTGCGGGGCCTCGGCCTCCTTTGGCCGACCGAACTCGAACAGGACCTGGCCCTTGAGCTCATAAAGATACGGGTTGTCGGGCTGTTGGGCGAGCAGGCCGTCGATAAGGCGCAGCGCATAGTCCGGCTGGCGGTTCTGGTAGTAGGCGATAGCGCGGGCGTAGCGAGCTGGGTAGCTCTGATCCTTTTCCTTGTAGTTGATCAGGGCTTGGGTCGGGTTGATGAACCCTTCCAACTTGGCCTTCATGATCTCGTGTTCTGCAAGGTCCTGGGGCGTATCGACCGCGTTGTAATGGGGTTGTTTTTCTATCCTTGAGCGCAGCAGGTCGATCCGCTCTGAGGATATCGGGTGGCTCTGAAAATAGGGGTAGCGGCGGGCCTGGCTGAATACCTCCTGGTAGCGGAAATTGTCGAAGAAATCGACGATACCCTGACCGCTCATGCCGGCGGCCTCAAGGAATCCGGCTCCGGCCTGATCGGCTCGGCCCTCCTGCTCGCGGCTGTAGCCCAGGGCACCGAGCGTGCCGAAATAGTTGGCGTTGCTCATCAGCATGGCCCCGGCCTCGCCCGCGCCGGCTAACATCGCCAGCACGCCCAAGCCCATGGTCAGCAGCATGGGCGTCATGCCCGCGCGCATCATCTCGGCCGATCGGGCCGGATGGCCGCCGGCCATGTGTCCAGTTTCGTGGGCGATGACCCCCATCAACTCGTTGGGGTTTGAGGTCTGTAGGATCAGTCCTGTGTTGATGCCGATCTGCTGGCCCGAGGTGGTGAAGGCGTTGAGTTCCTTGTCGCCAACCAGCAGAAGCCGCACATCGCGCGGATCATAACCGGCGACGCGGAATATTGGATCAGCGTCTTTGTGCAGGATCTCCTCGATCTCGGTATCGCGAATTAGCGACGGTCCACCGCCGCCGCTGCCTTGAGCCGAGATCGGAGATGTCCAGCTGATGCCCAGGCCGAGGCTGAGCGCCGCCAGGCACACTGTCGCGCGGCCGCGTGTCTGCTTTCGGGTGACTTGGGCGGTTTTGGCCGGCATCGCTCGACTCTCCAGGTCGCCTCCCTAAGTCCCCTGCGGGGCAGCCTAGACCTTGATCAGGCTTTGCGCCACCAACCAGAACGCGGCTTGGGCGGTGGGGTATTGATCTCGGCTGGATCAGGCTCGGCCGGTGCCGTGGGCACCGAGATGGCCGCCAGTTCGGGCGCAGTGGCTTCGACAATTGCTGTTGCCGCCGGAGCCGCCTTCTTGGCGCCTGGCTTACGGGCCAGTTTTTCGGCCGGGGCATCGCTTATTGGTGCCGGCTCGGCGACGGTCTGTTCAACCACCGCGACGTCCTGCGATTGAGCCGCGGGTTCCGCAATCGCCGCTGGCGCGGTGACAGCAGGTTCGGCGGCCTCGGATGTTTCCACTCGGTTGCGCATGCGCCCACCGCGACCACGACGGGCCGGCTTGGGTGCATCGGCGGGGACAAGTTCGACCCACATGTCCTGCGGCACGTCCGTATTCACGATCGGGGCAACATCGGTCGCGCTGACCTGTTGAGTAGCCGGCGCTGGCAGCGATTCCTGCCGCTGACGCTGGCCACGGTCGTCACCGTCTCGCTTTTCCAGAGCGGCGATATCGTGCCAGACGAAGGTATCATCGCCAAAGGGCACGCGCGGGCGCATCCATTGGAAGTCTTCCGATGGGCGTCCGTCTTCGCGGCCACCGCTATGGCGACCCCCGCGACGTCCGCGGCGGCGGCGGCGATGGCCGTCCTCGCTGTCGTTGCCATCATTCGGCTGGGCGCCTTCCTCTCGGAAGCTCCGCGGCTCTGCTGTTTGCGCGCCTTCACGCGGTGCGCGGTCGTCACGGCGTCCGCGGCGGCGACGACGGCCGCCGCCGCTCTCATCATCGTGTCGCGGTTGATCGCGGCGTGGATTGCTCACTCGATCGCTGGCTTGATCATCGTCTGTATCCTCGCGCTCGGCGGCGTCGTCTTCGTTGGCCAGGTCCTCCACGAAATCGATGTCGTCATCGGCCGGGTTGGTCTTAGAGGCGTCCAGGCGCGCGATCAGGGCATCGTCACGGCGAGCTTCCCCGGTTGCGGTGCGTTCGATTTCGTTTTCGGTCAGATGCAAACGAGCATCGATCAATACCGTGACGAAAAGGCCGTGACCCTGGTGCACGCGCTCCAAGTAGGAGCGCTTCTCATTCAGGACATAGAGGCCAACATCGGCATTGACCTTCAGGGTCACCTCGCCGCTACCTTTGAGCGCTTCCAGCTCCAGGGTCCGCAAAGCCGAGAGAGCTGCCGATTCAACGGTGCGCATCCGGCCCGTACCCTGGCAATGCTCGCAGCTATGGGTGGTGGATTCCAGCACGCCCGAGCGTCGGCGCTGACGGCTGATCTCCATCAGGCCGAAACCGCTGATTTTTCCCATTTGAACGCGGGCGCGGTCTTCCTTGAGGCAATCTTTTAGAACCTTCTCGACAGCGCGGTTGTTCTTTCCCTCGTCCATGTCGATGAAGTCTATAACGATCAGGCCAGCAAGATCGCGCAGGCGCAGCTGACGGCACGCCTCGGCGGCGGCCTCAAGGTTGGTCTTCAGCGCCGTGGCTTCAATATTGCGCTCGCGGGTGGCGCGGCCCGAGTTGACGTCGATCGATACCAGGGCTTCCGTCTGGTTGATAACCAGATAGCCGCCTGACTTCAGCGCCACATTGGGCGAATAAATCTGGCTTAACGCGTCCTCGACCCGATGCTTGACGAACAGTGGCGTGGGCTCGCGGTATGCGATGACCTTCTTGGCTTGCGACGGCATCAACATGCGCATGATTTCACGCGCTTCTCGGAAGCCTGCGTCGCCCTCGACCCAGATCCCCTCCAGGTCCTTGTTGTACATGTCGCGGATAGCCCGCTTCACCAGACCCTCTTCCTCATAGATGAGGGCCGGGGCAATGGAGTGCATGGTCTTTTCGCGGATGTCTTCCCACGCGCGCATCAGATATTCGTAGTCGCGCTTGATCTCCAGCTTGGTGCGGTTGGCGCCAGCGGTACGGATGATCAAACCCATGCCCTGCGACACATCCAGGTCTTGCACCATGTTCTTGAGGCGCTTGCGGTCGGCCGCGGCCTCGATCTTGCGGCTTATCCCGCCGCCGCGGGCCGTATTCGGCATGAGAACGCCATAGCGCCCTGCCAGCGAGAGATATGTCGTTAGGGCAGCGCCCTTGTTGCCGCGCTCTTCCTTGACCACCTGCACCAGCATGATCTGGCGGCGTTTGATGACTTCCTGAATCTTGTAGCGACGCAGGAGGCGGCGTCGGCGGCGTTCGACTTCTTCGCCTTGAATATCGTCATCGTCTGCATCGTGGCCGCCTTCGGCGCCCATCGCTTCGCCATCGCCTTCGCCTTCCGTATCGGCAGGCGCAGAGGTCTGGGCCCCGCGGCGGCTCTTGGCCGGCGGATGATCCTCGTCCTCTTCGGCGACTTCGCGCAGCAGTGCTTCGCGGTCAGCGACGGGAATCTGATAGTAATCCGGATGGATTTCGTTGAAGGCCAGGAAGCCGTGACGGTTGCCGCCATATTCGATGAACGCCGCCTGCAGGCTGGGTTCGACGCGCGTTACCTTGGCAAGATAGATATTACCGCGAAGCTGTTTGCGGTTCTTGCTTTCGAAATCGAATTCTTCAACGCGAGTTCCATCTACGACCACAACCCGGGTTTCTTCCGGGTGGGCCGCGTCTATAAGCATTTTCTTTGTCATTAAGACGATCTCCAGGGCGCGCGGCAGACGCTTGGTCCGGGCGCCGACATGTGAGGGGCGCGCGCGCGAAGCCGTCGCGCCAGCCTACCGCGACGCCATAGCTGGCGGCGGGGAAAGCTGATTGCGTTACGACTAGTCTAGCGGCGCAGCCCATGGGTTTCCGTGGCACCCCGGAAAAGTTTGGGGCGCATGTTGGTCTCGTTCTTGTTGCATCGGCCCATGAGGGAAAACTCCCAGTGGAGGCCTGATGCAGTCGGATGCGCGTTGCGCTGTCGCTGACTGCGACAGCAGCGCGCAGAGACAGCATAGCAAGATAAGTTGCCGGAAAGAAAGCCTAAGGCTTAAAGCGCGGCGAATTCGTTATGGAGGCCATGTCCCCCGTCACTAACTGACAGTTAACCCAATCTCCACGACCAGTCGTCACTGTGTGGTGTGAGTAAGCCCAAGAGAAGGGTGATCTCGCGTCGGAGTAGTGGTGGCGAAGAAACGCCTTAGAGCATGGTTTGCAGTGGCCGCCGCGGGAATCGCGCTGGTCCTGAGCGGGGTCGCCGTGGCGGCGCCGCGGGTCAGCATGTCTGATGGTCAGCCTTCCCCACAAATAGGCGTGCTGAAGGTTCGTTTCGGCGGAGATCGCGCCCAGACCCGTATTGTCATCGAACTGGATCATGAGACTCCCGGAGGGGAGGTTATCACCCCTGGTCCGAACACATTGATCGCGCCTCTGCCCAAGGTATCGGCCCCAGCGCAGAGTTTCGGCGGCGACGGGCAGGGCTTGGTGCGCCACTGGCAAGTCGAACGCGTTCGTGGCCAGACCCGTTTAGCCTTGGATCTTGAGCGTGGGGTCATTGTCAGGCGCCGCTTTATGCTGGCACCTGGCGAGGGCGTTGATCACTGGCGCTATGTGATTGATCTCGACGCGACAGGTGCCGCGAAGGCCCAGCCCATCGCCGCTATAACCGAGACGAAAAAGTTGCCTGCCCCGGTGGTCCTGACCTCGGGCAAGTCGTCATCCGTTGGCATGGTTCGGATTTCTTCCGCACTCAAAAAACATCGCCGCGTCGTGGTGATCGACGCCGGACACGGCGGTAAGGATCCGGGTGCAAGGGGTAATCGGACCCAGGAAAAGGACGTCACTTTAGCGGCCGCTAAGGCCCTTAAGAAGCGCCTAGAGGCGAGCGGGGCTTATACGGTGGTGCTGACGCGTGATTTTGACATCTTCGTGCCGCTCGAGCTGCGCGTTGCCATCGCGCGCAAGGCCGATGCCGATCTGTTCATATCACTGCATGCTGATTCAGGCCCCGACGCCGCCACACGCGGTGCCAGTGTCTACACCCTGTCGGAAAAGGGTGCCGACCGGGTCGCCAAGGTCCTGGGTCCGCAAGGTCTACTGATTCCGGCCCATGGCCCGGGCAAGGATCAGGCAGTCAGCCAGATCCTGTTCGACCTGACCCAACGCTCAACGAAGAATCGCTCCGCCGTCTTCGCTGAAACCTTGCTCGACCATGTCGGCGAACAGACCCCATTGCTGCGCCACAGTCACCGAGATGCTGGTTTCGTGGTCTTGCTAGCCCCCGAGGTGCCAGCTGTTTTGCTGGAAATGGGTTTCATCACCAGTCTAGACGATGAGCGGTTGCTCACCAGCCCCGACCAGCGGGTACGCCTCGTCGACGCAATCAGCCATGCCATCGATGCGTTCTTTGCAGATCAGCCGTCACCGCTAGGTGCCGACTAGGCCATTTTGGCCGTTTCAGGCGATTTCCTAAGCGCGCCAAACGCTCTAGGAACGGTCAATGGCCTTCAAGTTTCCGATACTGTCTCCAATCCCCATGATCGTCGCCGTCGCGATGTTCATGGAGTTGCTGGACGGCACGATCATCGTCACAGCGCTGCCGCAGATGGCGCAAAGCTTCCACACCACGCCGACCTCGCTCAGCCTTGGGATCACGGCCTATATGCTGACGGTAGCCTGTTGCGTGCCGATCAGCGGTTGGATGGCCGACCGCTTCGGCTCTCGCACGGTGTTCTGCTCTGCGGTCGCGGTTTTCATCGTGGCCTCAGTGCTTTGCGCGCTAAGCATAGGCGAGGTCAGTTTCGTGCTTGCGCGGGTGGTGCAGGGGGCCGCTGCGGGTCTGATGTCGCCGGTTGGCCGCCTGATCGTGGTGCGGTCCACCGAGAAAAAGAATCTCGTCTCGGCCATCGCCATCATCGTCTGGCCGGCCCTGATCGCGCCGGTGGTCGGGCCACCGCTTGGCGGGCTGATTACCACGGTCGCGAACTGGCACTGGATCTTCTTGCTCAATGTGCCGATCGGCGGGATCGGCCTGTACTTTGCCATGCGCTGCCTGCCGCAGCAGATCAGCCAAAAGCGACGGCCCTTCGACATTGTGGGCTTCCTGATGACAGCCGGATCCCTAGTGCTTCTGCTGGGCGGGCTTGATCAGATCGGCAGTGGCAGGGCGATGGGGCCTGCGGTGTTGCTGATCCTGGCGGGGTTGGCGCTCGGCTTTGGCGCTGTCCGCTACATGCAGCGCGCTGTCCATCCGCTGATCGACCTGGAGGCTATGAACACCCACACCTTTGCGGTGGCCAATATGGCTGGATCGCTGGCGCGTGTGGCTATTGCCGCCTCGCCATTCCTTATTCCGCTGCTGTTCCAGGAGGCATTCGGCATGAACGCCTTCCAGGCCGGGCTTTTCCTGCTGGCCTACATGCTTGGCAACCTCGGCATGAAGTTAGTCACGACACCAATCCTGAAACGGTTCGGATTCCGGCGGGTCCTTGTGTTCAATAGTGCTATCAGCGGCCTTTCCATCTTGGCTCTGGCCCTGATCGCGCCGGGCATTCCATTCGCGGTATGCGCCGTCATGCTGTTCATCAGTGGGGCCAGCCGTTCGATGGAGTTCACCTCATTGCAAACTCTAACCTTTGCCGATGTGCCCGACGAACTGCGCACCGGCGCAAACGCCTTCGCCGCGATGGTGCAGCAGCTTGGTTTTAGCTTGGGCGTGGCCCTAGGGGCTGTCACGCTGAGCGTCAGCATGGCCTTACGCCATGGCCAAACGCTCAACATAACGGATTTTCGCTGGGCCTTTCTGATTGCAGGCCTCATTGGCCTGACCCCGGTGTTGTCATTCATGCGACTGGCGCATGATGCGGGCGCTGAGGTTAGCGGCCATCGTCGGAAGGCCGCGGTCTAGTGGCGGTTTAATGGGCATCAGCAGGGCTTTGCGTATCGCGCGGCGCAGGCTAGATCATGATGGCCGGTGGGGCGGCCCGCCGAGTGTGAGGCGCTAGAACCGGTGAAACCCCCCGAACGATGGGTCGCCATAGTCGGCGTGGCGTTGCTCAGCATCGTCGCCATCGCCGGATTCGCCATAGCGCTCTATGCGGCGTGGCTGTTCCACGACATGCCTGACGCCAGTGACCTGCAGGACTATCGTCCGCCCACGGCGACCCGAGTCTACGCCTGGGACGGAACGCTGATCGGCGAGTTCTCGAAGGAACGCCGCATTTTCGTACCCTATGATCAAATCCCGTCGCGCTTGGCGCAGGCCTTTCTTGCGGCTGAGGACCACAATTTCTTCCAGCACGGCGGGGTAGACTACCAGGGCCTCAGCCGCGCCATGCTGCGCAATGTATTGAACGCCGTGCGCGGGCGTCGGCTGGAAGGCGGCTCGACCATCACTCAGCAAGTGGCCAAGAACGTGCTGCTCACCAGTGACGCCACGGTCGGTCGCAAGCTGAAAGAAGCCATACTGGCCAGGCGGCTGGAACAGACACTGGATAAGCCGCGGATCCTTGAGCTTTACCTCAACGAAATTTGGCTGGGCTACCGCTCGTTTGGCGTGGGCGCTGCGGCGTTCAACTATTTTGGCAGGTCGCTGCCTGACCTGTCTCTGGCGCAGATGGCCTATCTGGCGGCCCTGCCAAAGGGGCCGGACAACTATCATCCGATCCATCAGAAGGCGAACGCCATCGGCCGACGCAACTGGATCCTGGGTCAGATGGTCGAACTTGGATGGGTGACGCGCGCCGAAGCCGAGGCCGCTATGAAAGAAGATCTGGTAGCGCAGAGCGCACCCTCGCGAGCGGCCTACCGTGGTGCCGATTATTTCGTCGAAGAGGTGCGCCAGCGTGGTCAAGCCAGCCTGGGTGACCGATTGAGTGCCGGCGGCTACTATATGCGCACCACGCTAGACCCCGAAATGCAGACGGCGGCCCGCTCGGCGCTGATGAACGGTCTGGAGGAATACGATCATCGTCACGGCTGGCGCGGTGCCTGGGCCACGGCAGCTTCGGCCACCGGTTGGGAAAAGCAGGCGAGCGCCCATCCTAGTCCGGCCGAGCGCCCCAATTGGCACCCCGGTCGCGTCGAGTCTGTCGACGGCGGCGTTAAGGTGAGGCTGGTCGAAGGTGAGACTGGCGTTCTGGTATCTCAAGATGTCGCCTGGGCAAGAGCCACAAAAGGCCTACATGTCGGCGACCTGATCTTTGTCGAGCCGGCCGAAGGCGGCGGGTTGCGCCTGCGGCAGATCCCGGCGGTCAATGGGGCCCTGGTCGCGATGAATCCCACCAATGGTCAGGTCTTGGCAATGGTCGGTGGCTATAGCTACAGCCTTTCGAAGTTTAATCGTGCCACCCAGGCGCTGCGTCAGCCTGGGTCTGCCTTTAAGCCGATCGTCTACGCTACAGCGCTGGAAAATGGCATGACACCCGCCACCTATGTGACGGATGAGGCGCTGACCTTTGTCGACGCCACCGGCAAGGTGTGGACGCCGGAGAATTACTACAAAATGTTCTATGGGTCCCAGCCGCTAAGGCGAGGGATTGAGCTTTCAATCAACGGCATGACCGTAAAAATCGCGCAGACGACTGGCATGAAGAAGGTCGTGGATATGGCCGTCCGTCTTGGCGTGGTCAAATCCATGCAACCGGTTTTGGCCATGGCCTTGGGGGCAGGGGAGACCAGTCCGTTCAACCTGACGGCGGCCTATGCCACCTTCGTCAACGGCGGCCGGAAGATCGACCCGCATTTGATCGAGCTGGTTGAGGACCGCGAGGGCAAGACCTTGCTGCGGGCAGATAAGCGTGACTGCGCTCGGTGTGGCTCCGCCTTCAACGGCGACGAGAGCCCACGCGTCGCACCTGCAGGCGAACAGCTCATGGACCCGATCACGGCTTATCAAATCACCTCCATGATGCAGGGTGTAGTTCAGCGCGGCACCGGGTCGGTCATCAGTGCGCTGGGTCGACCGCTGGGGGGTAAAACCGGCACGACGAATGAATACCGCAGCGCCTGGTTCGTGGGCTTCTCGCCACAGGTCGTGGCGGGGGTATTCATTGGGTTCGATGATAACCGCTCCCTGGGCGAGGGGGAGACTGGTGCCGTGGCGGCCGTGCCGATCTGGATGGACTTCATGAAACAAGCGCTGAAGGACAAACCGCCGACGCCGTTCATGCAGCCAAAAAACGCCCGATTCGCCGTGGTCAACGGTATCCGTGAGGCTTTCCGGCCCGGCACTGAGCCAAAGGAAGACGAAGCCCTGCCGTCCGAGCCAATTCCCTATCCGGGCGTGACCGCTGCGCCGGCGGCACCGACGACGTCCGTGGCTCCAGCGCCCGTCTCTCGGCAACAGCAGGACGTCAACGCCCTGTACTAGCAAAGCGGCGCGGGCTATCAGCGCCGCTTCGAACAGAGAGTTTTCACATGAGAACGGATGTTGCGGCCTCAGCAGCTGGCATCGAGCAGTCGATTGAACTGCTCAGGAGGCGTCTTTGACTGGGATGTCGCGCTAGATCGACTGCACGAACTGGACGCCAAGTCCGAAGACCCAACCCTGTGGGACAAGCCTGCTGACGCCCAGGCTCTGATGCGTGAACGCCAGCGACTGGCTGATCAGATCGGCGTCGTAAAGGGGATGATTTCCGGCTTGACCGACGCGGTTGAATTCGCCGAACTCGCCGACGCCGAGGGCGATGAGGCCTCCCTTACTGACGCCCGCGCTCAGCTGGCCGACCTGAAGGAGCGTGCCGCGCGCGCCGAACTCGAAGCTCTGCTGTCCGGCGAGGCCGACTGCAACGATGCTTTTGTCGAAATTAATTCCGGCGCCGGTGGCACCGAAGCCAACGACTGGGCCGGTATGCTGCTGCGAATGTACACCCGCTGGGCAAACACTCACGGCATGAGTGTGGAATTCCTCGAAGAAACCAGCGGCGAACAGGCCGGAATTAAGTCGGTCACTTTGCAGATCAAGGGAACCAATGCCTATGGCTGGCTAAAGACCGAAGCCGGCGTGCACCGGCTTGTGCGGATCAGTCCGTTTGACTCCAATGCCAAACGCCACACCAGTTTCGCTTCGGTTTGGGTCTATCCGGTGGTCGACGACACAATCGAGATCGATATCAACCCCGCCGACGTGCGCACCGACACCTATCGCGCCAGCGGTGCTGGCGGCCAGCATATCAATAAGACCGACAGCGCCGTGCGTCTGACACATATTCCCACCGGCGTGGCGGTGGCCTGTCAGATGGGCCGTTCGCAGCACCAGAACCGTGAGGAAGCCTGGAAGATGCTGCGCGCACGCCTGTACGAAATGGAGCTTCAGAAGCGCGAGGCCGCCCAGCAGGCTCTGGAAGACCAGAAGACCGACATCGGCTGGGGGCACCAGATCCGCAGTTACGTTCTGCAACCCTATCAGATGGTCAAGGACCTCCGCACCGAGGTTGAAACGTCTGACACCGGCGGGGTGCTAGATGGCGACCTCGACGCCTTCATGGGGGCTGCACTGGCGCAACGCGTGGGGGCCACCCGAGACGCTACGGCCTAGCTCAACATGCTAGGGTTTGATGGAAGTCGGTCAACCTGACCGGAGCGTGATAATCGCTGCGTCTGCTTATTCCGTCTTAGGTTCCGGCGCGGCCGTCGGTGCCGCCAGGGCGGCCTGTGCCGGCGGTGGGGCAACGCGGCTAAACTTCAGGCTGCGTCCCTGAAAAAACGCACCCGTTTCCATGGCCAACTGTTCGTGGGTGATGTCCCCGTCAACGTAGGCTGTGCCGTAGAGGCGGACTTGCTTGGCGCTGAGCGCCCCTATGATACGGCCGCGCACTTCGACCACTTCGGCGCTGATGGTGCCTTCGACATGACCGGTATCGCCTATGGTCAGTTTGGCCACCTTGACGTCACCCTTAACGGTGCCGTCGATCTGCAATTCACCGTCGCCGATCAGGTTGCCTTCGATGGTAATGTCGGACGAAATTAAAGACGCCACGCGCGGCTTACGCCCCTGAGGAGGTGAGGTAGCGGCAGGCGTCGCAGGCGTGTCCATCCGGCCCTGTGGTGCGGACTTAGTTGGCTTGCTGAACATATTCGCCGGCCCTCAGAAAGCGGTTGGGGTTTTGGACCCTGCCGTTGGACCAGACTTCATAATGCAGGTGTGGACCGGTGGACCGCCCGGTTGACCCACTGGAGGCAAGGCGCTGGCCGAGTGCCACGTGTTGGCCCAGATGCACGGCAAAGGCCGAAAGGTGAGCGTAGCGGGTCTTGAAGCCATCTCCGTGGTCGACCTCAACTGTATTGCCGTAGCCCGCGCGCACACCCGTGAACGACACAACGCCGGGGGCGGTGGAATAGATCGGGCTGAACATCGAGGCGGGGAAATCAAGGCCCGAATGGAACGCTGGCCGGTGGGTGAAGGGGTCGAGCCGGATGCCGTAGCTGCTACTCAGCTCCGGTGCCGAAGTCGGGCGGGCGAAGGGCAGGTCGGCGGCGGCATTGTTCAGCGACTTAATGGCCGACATATCCGACGAGGCGCGCTGGATGCGGCTGGCAAAGCTCTCGTCAACGTCGAGCACGGCGGCCAGGGCGCGAGGGTCCTTGGCCTCGATCAGCGGGCCGCCGAGGCTGCTTCCGCGTGACTCATACGACCCAGCATTCAGGCCAGCCAGTCGGAAGGCTAGCCGCAGGCGCTCGGCTCGGGTCTTGGCAAAAGTTTCTGCCGCATCGATGAGCTGCTCCTGATCCAGCTTGGTGGATTGTATGCGCTGGACGGGGCTGTTGTTCGCCAATAGGCGAGGTTTTGCAGGGGGCAGGGCCATGGCCGCGCCGGGCACGCCCTTAAAATCTGTCAGAAGCATCGAGAGTGCGGCGTGGCGCTTTTCGACCGAGGCGGCTAGGTCGTCGATGTTATTGTCAGAGTCATTGAGTTGGGCGACGGCGCTGTTCAGGCGCGCCTGTCTGTCGGCTCCGAGCCGCTCATAGTAGGCACGCAACTTGATGATTTGCTGGTCTTGGGTACTTACCGACAGGGCCCCGATCAGCATGTATGCTGTGCTGATACCCATCCACAGGGCCACAAATGCAACCAAACCCGCGCCCATGAGTTGTTTGCTTGTCGAGAGCACATAACCGCGCATCTCGCCTCCCGAGCGCACGTAGAGGTTACGTTCGGGGAACAGGTCTTCGACCGACCGCCATAGTCGCTTCAAGCGAGCGATGCTCATTGCGATATTCGTCCCGACCTACTCGACAGGGCGATATGCAATGATCGGAAACAATTGCGCAAGGCTCTTCGCGCATTACGCGCAAAGAAAGGCAGGTTTCCCTCTAAAATGATCAGAGTTAATGCGCCGTCAACGGCCCGTGGTGAATTTGGACGCAAGCTCGGTCAATCTGAGGCCTAATTCCAGCGCGCAGCGGCACCACAGCAACAGTGTTGGTGCCTGTCTGTGCCCAATTGAAGGGTCGTTTATGTTGACTTCAAAGCCTTGAGAACATCAGCGGCGTGATTGGCGACCTTTACCTTGCGCCAAATTTGCCGAATGCATCCGTCGCCCCTGATCAGAAAAGTGGCGCGTTCGATGCCCATATATTGCCGACCGTAGAGGGACTTCTCGACCCAAACGCCATAGGCTTTGGTCACGGCACCGGTCTGGTCTGCACCAAGGTTTATACTCAACCCGTATTTCTTACGGAACTTCGCGTGCTGGGCGACGCTGTCGCGGGAGACCCCAATCACCACCGCACCGGCCTTGGTGAAGTCATCTTGCAGGGCGCTGAACTGCTGCGCCTCGTTGGTGCAGCCGGGAGTGTCGTCCTTGGGGTAGAAATACAAAACCAAACTGCGGCCGCGCAAACTGCTGAGGGTCACGTCTTCGCCGGTGTCCACCGGCAGGATGAAATCGGGGGCCTGGTCTCCAGCCTGCAAATCCAAAGTCATGTTGCTATCTCCGCTAAACGGGTTTGATCAGGACGATCTTCTTTTTGCCTGCCGCCAGCTTCAACACACCATCGGCATTGAGGTCTGCGACAGTGACCAAGTGACCGCCGTCAGAAATCGCCAGATCATTCAGCCGCAGGCCGCCACCTTGAGCCAGGCGTCGCGCCTCGCCGTTCGAACTGGCCAGACCGGCCCTGGTGGTCAGCTTGGCGATCGGAATGCCGGCTTCCAAGTCAGGGCGAGGAATTTCTACCGTCGGTAGGTCAGCCGACAGTGAGCCTTGCTCGAATGCCTTTTCAGCGGCAGCACGGGCGATACGTGCAGCCTCTGTGCCGTGCAGCAGGCCGGTGGCCTCATCGGCCAGCACCTTCTTGGCGTCATTGATCTGCGAGCCGGGCAGGGCCTCTAGTCGCGCGATCTCTTCGAGTGGCAGATCGGTATAGAGTTTGAGGAACCGGCCGACATCGGCATCCTCGGTGTTGCGCCAGAACTGCCAGTAGTCATAGGGGCTGCGCAGGTCGGCGTTTAGCCATACGGCACCCGCTGCGGTCTTGCCCATCTTGGCCCCTGAGGCTGTTGCCAAAAGCGGCGTGGTCAGACCGAACGTGGGCTTTTGATCCACCCGCCGGATGAGTTCGACCCCGTTTAGAATATTGCCCCACTGGTCTGACCCGCCCATCTGTAGGGTGCAGCCATAGCGCCGGTTCAGTTCCAGGAAATCGGTGGCCTGCATCAGCATGTAATTGAATTCGATAAAGGTTAGCGGCTGCTCGCGGTCGAGCCGCAGCTTCACACTGTCGAACGCCAACATGCGGTTGATGGTAAAATGCACCCCGTAATCGCGCAGGAAATCGATATAGCCCAGCTTGCTGAGCCACTCATCGTTATCGACCAGGATGGCGTCAGTGGGGCCGTCACCGAATTTCAGGAATTTTCCAAACGCCTGTTTCTGGCTGGCGATATTGGCCTGAATGTCGTCCTGTGCGAGCAGTTTGCGCGTCTCGTCCTTGCCCGACGGATCGCCCACCTTGGTGGTGCCGCCGCCAACGATGACAATCGGCTTGTGTCCGGCCTGCTGCAGCCGGCGCAACATCATGATCGAGATCAGGTTGCCCACATGTAGGCTGGGCGCTGTGGCATCATAGCCAACATAGGCTGTAACCACACCGGTATTGGCAGCCTCGTCGAGCTCGCTCGGATGCGTGATCTGGTGGATATAGCCGCGCGCCTGCAGGGTCTGCAGGAAGCTGGATTTGAAGGTTGGCTGGGTCATGAAAAGCTTCTTCTAAAGGGCTGGTCGCCGGAAGCCATCACATTCGAAGCCGCCGGTGTCGGCGGCACTGGATAGCGGCCGCGCGCTAGACTTGCGGGCGGTAAGAATAGGAGGCGTGAGCGTTGGCAGTCGTAATGCCGGGGTGGATAGCCGCGCCGCATCATGGCAGTCAAGATTCGGCATGCGACTGACCCTGGTTCCCCATCCCGATACGCCATGCGCGCCGATCCGCGAAATCGCGGTCAAAGCGGCGCGTGCGGGCGCGCGACTGAGCTTGCGCTATCGTATCGAAGGCGACCTGACGCAGATCGTGCTCGCCGAACGGGGAATCCGTGCTCGGGCTGACGCGCTCTGGAAACACAGCTGTTTGGAAGCTTTTGTGAGCGCTGGTAAGGGGTATGGCGAGATCAACCTGTCGCCCTCCAATCGCTGGGCCGGCTATGACTTTGACGGCTATCGCAGCGGGATGACCCAGGCGAGGGGTTGCGACCTGCTGAATCTCGAAGACCGCCGCGCCGCTAATCGCTATGAACTGACCGCCAAACTCGCCCTGACGGCCCTGCCGTCGGATAGCGACTGGCAGCTAGGCCTGGCGGCGGTGATAGAGCTGCGTGATGGCCGCCGCTGCTACTGGGCGTTACGCCACGCGCCAGGCAGGCCAGATTTCCACCATCCGGACTCATTCCTCCTTAGCCTGCCGCCCGGAGAGATTTCATGATGTTCGGCATTGATAGACTGCTTGCCGATCCGGCCTTACGCGCGCCGCTGGCCGGCCGCCGTTTAGCGCTGCTTGCTCATCCTGCCTCGGTTACGTCGGACCTGACGCACAGTCTCGACGCCCTGGCGGCCTGCGCCGACCTCCATCTCACGGCGGCCTTTGGGCCCCAGCATGGGATGCGTGGCGATAAACAGGACAACATGATGGAGTCGCCGGACTTCAATGATCCGATCCACGGCGTCCCAGTATTCAGCCTTTACGGCGAGGTCCGTCGGCCCAAGGCCGAGTGGATGGATACGTTCGATGTCATGCTGGTTGACCTGCAAGACCTGGGTTGTCGGATCTATACCTTCATCACCACGCTGCTCTATATGCTGGAGGCCGCCGCGGAGCATGGCAAGGCGGTGTGGGTGCTGGATCGCCCCAACCCGGCTGGGCGGCCTGTTGAAGGCCTGACGTTGTTGAGCGGCTGGGAGAGCTTCGTCGGCGCGGGTCCCATGCCGATGCGCCACGGCATGACTCTGGGTGAACTCGGAGCCTGGTTCATTGATCACTATAATCTCGACGCGGAATATCGCGTGATTTCGATGGAGGGATACGCGCCGAGCGTCGGCCCTGGCCACGGCTGGCCACTGGGTCAGCGTAACTGGATCAATCCTAGTCCAAACGCGCCGAACCTCTGGATGGCGCGCGCCTATGCCGGCACGGTAATGCTGGAGGGTACGACCCTGTCGGAAGGGCGCGGCACTACTCGCCCGCTAGAGCTATTTGGCGCTCCAGACATCGACGGGCGCAGGATCGTCAGCGAAATGCGGAACCTTGTGCCGGAATGGCTGTTGGGCTGCACGCTGCGCGACGTCTGCTTCGAACCGACGTTCCACAAGCACGCCAAAATCATGTGCAGCGGCGTGCAGATCCATACTGAGGGGCCGGCCTACGATCATGCCGCCTTTAAGCCGTGGCGGTTGCAGGCGCTGGCCTTCAAGGCCATCCGTCGGCTCTACCCAGATTACGATCTTTGGAGGGACTTTCCCTACGAATATGAGCTCGACAGGCTCGCGATCGACGTCATCAACGGCGGGCCTGGCCTGAGGCAATGGGTCGACGATCCTGCGGCGACTCCAGATGATCTTGACGCTTTGGCGAGGCCCGATGAAGCTGCGTGGGAGACGGCGCGGGCACCCTTCCTGCTCTATCGGTGACTAAAACGCGGCCTTGGCCCGCGCGATACCCTCGGCGACCAGCATCCGCGCCGCTGCTGCATCACCCCAGCCGTTAATCTTCACCCACTTGCCGGGTTCCAGATCCTTATAATGGGCGAAGAAGTGCTCGATCTGCTTGAGGGTGATCTCCGGCAGGTCGGTGTAATTGGTGACGCTTTCGTAGCGAGCTGTCAGGTGCGAGGAGGGAACGGCCAGCAGCTTTTCATCCGACCCCGCCTCATCGGTCATCAGCAACACGCCGACGATGCGGCAACTCATCACCGCGCCGGGCACGATAGCGCGGGTGTTGGCCACGATGACGTCGCATGGGTCGCCGTCGCCCGACAGGGTGTGCGGAATGAAGCCGTAGTTCCCGGGATAGCGCATGGCCGTATAGAGAAAGCGGTCAACGACTAAAGCGCCGGAGGCCTTGTCCATCTCGTACTTGATCGGCTCGCCGCCAATCGGCACCTCGATCACCACATTCACGTCATTCGGCGGATCGGTGCCGATGGAAAGCTTGTCGACGTTCATGTCGATCAGGCTGGGTTGGCAGCCAGGCGCTTGTCCAAATAGTTGGCGACGTGGCTTTCCACATCATGCAGGTGATCCTGCCAGCTATGGTTCGAGCCCTTGATCAGGTCGTAATCGATCACAATACCCTTTTGGGTGCGTAGCTTGGCCACAACGCGCTCCACCTCGGCCGGCGGTGTCACCATGTCGTCGGCCCCATGCAAGAACAGGCCCGAGGCCGGGCAGGGGGCCAGGAAGCTGAAGTCGTACATGTTCGTCGGTGGCGAGACAGAGATGAAGCCGTCGGTTTCGGGGCGACGCATCAAAAGCTGCATTCCGACCCAGGCGCCGAAATTGAATCCGGCAACCCAGCACTGCGAGGCGGCGGGGTTGGATGTCTGAAGCCAGTCCAGCGCGGTCGCCGCGTCGGCCAGTTCGCCAACGCCGCTATCAAATTCGCCCTGGCTACGGCCCACGCCGCGGAAATTGAAGCGGAGGGTCGCGAAACCACGCTTCATGAAGAGGTGATAGAGTTGTACCGCCACCGGGTGGTTCATCGAGCCGCCGGCCCGCGGGTGCGGGTGCAGGATCAAGGCGATCGGCGCGGTTTCCCGTTTGCCGGGCGAATAGCGTCCTTCGATACGTCCGGCGGCGCCGGTCAGAACGACCTCAGGCATGGCGTACCCTTACTGATATGGGCCTTGCGGCCATCAAATACTTGACTGCTGCAGTAGGACTTTCTACATCCTGCCTGCGCGAAGGCGCGGCTTGTAACATAGCCGCCCCCTCCCACGCCTAGTAAAATCGCATAGAGGCTACTCGGATTCATGCAGCTGGGCACTAAGGGACGTTACGCTGTAATGGCGATGACCGACTTGGCTGGGCGTCAGGGCGACGCTGGAGGCCGTGCCGTCGCCCTGGCCGACATCGCCGCCCGTCAGGAAATCTCGCTGTCTTATCTAGAGCAGCTTTTCGCGCGTTTGCGCCGGCGTGGGCTGGTTATTAGCGCCCGCGGTCCAGGCGGTGGCTATCGCCTGGCCAAGGCCGCCGACGAGACCCTAATCTCCGACATTATTTTTGCGGTCGATGAGCCGCTGCGGGCCACACGCTGCAAAGTCACCGGTTCTAAGGGCTGTATGGCGCGCGGCGAGCGCTGCCTGACCCACGATCTGTGGGACGAGATGGGCCGCCGAATCCATGGCTACCTCGAATCGGTGTCGCTGGCGGACGTGTTAGAGGGCAAGTTGCGCGAGCGCCCCGCCCAGGGGCTTTCGGCAGCATGAGCGTCTATCTGGACTACAACGCTAGCTCAAAGGTTCGGCCTCAGGCCATCGAGGCCGCGCTTAAGGCCTTAAAGTTGGGTGGCAACGCCTCTTCGATCCACGGTCCGGGCCGCGCCGCGCGCGCCATGATCGAGGACGCCAGAGGCGCCGTGGCCGATCTGGTGGGTGCAATTCCAGGGCAAGTCACCTTCACCAGCGGCGGCACCGAGGCCAATAACCTGGCCATCATGAGTGCCAAGGCGTCGGGCATTGAGCGCTTGATTGTGCTGTCGACCGAGCATGAGAGCATTATCGCCACGGCCCAGGCTTCGGGCCTTCAGGTTCTAAGCTGGCCGGTTGACGGTCTGGGCCTTGCCGACCTGGATTGGCTGCAAGCGATACTGGCGGACGGCACGCCGTCTATGGCCTGCTTGGCTATGGCCAATAGTGAGACCGGCGTCATCCAGCCGATTGGGGCTGTCACTGCACTGACCAGACCAGCGGGGGCCTAGCTCCACGTGGATGCGGTGCAGACCGCGGGAAAGCTGGCCATCGATTTCCAGTCCATGGGTGCCGACACCCTGGCCCTGTCGGGGCACAAGGTTGGCGGCCCGCAGGGATCGGGTGCCCTGGTCGCTTCAGGGCGGATCAATTTGGTGCGCATCCAGCACGGCGGCGGGCACGAGCGTGGCCGCAGGGCGGGCACCGAGAATCTGTCTGGCATCGTCGGCTTTGCCGCTGCGGCCCGGGCCAGCCAGCCGAACGTTCTGGCGCACCAGGCCCTTTGGCGCGACGCGGCGGCAGAGCGGCTCAAGGCTGCTGGCGCGGTGGTGATGGGTGAGGGCGCACCACGCCTCCCGCAAACTCTGTTCATCGCCATGCCCGGCTTCGGCTCTGAACTGCAGGTCATGTCGCTCGATCTGGCGGGCTATGCGGTCAGTGCCGGTGCGGCCTGTTCTGCAGGCAAGGTCACGGGTAGCGCTGTGATCAAGGCCATGGGTCGCGAGGACCTGGCCAACTTTACCCTACGCATCAGCGGCGGGTGGGATACGACAGAAGCTGATTGGCAGGGCTTTGCGGAGGTGTGGGTGCAAGCCTATGCCCGCGTCGCTCGGAGAGTTGCGTAACATGGCCGCCATCAAACAGACCGTTGAGCAGGTAAAGGCGCTGGAGTCGTACGAGCACGGCTTTATCAGCGACATCGAGAGCGAGTTCGCCCCGAAGGGCCTGTCGGCCGATATCGTGCGCTTTATCAGCGCCAAGAAAGATGAGCCCCAGTGGATGCTGGACTGGCGGCTAGAGGCCTACGAGCGCTGGCTGAGCCTGGATAAGCCGCACTGGGCCGAGGTCCAATTCCCGCCCATCGACTATCAGGACTCCTACTATTACGCCGCGCCTAAGACCAAGGACGGGCCTGCGAGCCTTGATGAGGTCGATCCAGACCTGCTGGCCGTTTATGCCAAGCTGGGCATCCCGCTTAAGGAGCAGGAAGTCCTGGCCGGCGTCATTGGGGCCCCACGCTATGCCGTGGATGCCGTGTTCGATAGCGTCAGCGTGGTCACGACCTTCAAAAAGGAATTGGCAGAGGTCGGGGTGATCTTCTGCTCCATGAGCGAGGCGATCCGCGAGCATCCGGACTTGGTTCGGAAGTACCTTGGGACTGTCGTACCCACGAGCGACAACTACTACGCCTGCCTCAATGCGGCGGTCTTCAGCGACGGTAGCTTCGTCTATGTTCCGGCGGGCGTTCGCTGCCCAATGGAGCTGAGCACCTATTTTCGTATCAATGCCGAGAACTCAGGCCAGTTCGAGCGCACCCTGATCATCGCCGACAAGGCGGCCTACGTTTCGTATCTAGAGGGCTGCACCGCCCCGATGCGCGATGAAAACCAGTTGCACGCCGCCGTGGTCGAGTTGGTGCTGCTGGACGACGCTGAGATAAAATATTCCACCGTACAGAATTGGTACCCGGGCGATCCGGTCACTGGCAAAGGCGGGATCTACAACTTCGTCACCAAGCGCGCCGACTGTCGTGGTGACCGGTCTAAGGTCAGCTGGACCCAGGTCGAGACGGGCAGCGCCATCACCTGGAAATACCCCTCCTGCGTGCTGCGGGGCGAGGGCAGCTCGGGCGAGTTTTACTCTATCGCTGTGACCAACGGCCGTCAGCAAGCCGACACCGGCACAAAGATGATCCATCTGGGTGCCAATACGAAGTCACGTATCGTCTCGAAGGGCATCAGCGCTGGCCATTCGTCGAACACCTACCGTGGGCTCGTCTCGGCCCACCCTAAGGCCATAGGTAGCCGCAACTTCACCCAATGCGACAGCCTGCTAATCGGCAAGGACTGCGCCGCGAACACGATCCCCTATGTCGAGGCTCGCAACGGACAATCGATTTTCGAACATGAGGCGACCACAACGCGCCTTTCCGAGGACCAGTTGTTCTACGCCCGGCAGCGTGGGCTATCTCAGGAAGAGGCCGTGGCCCTGCTGGTCAACGGTTTCGTGCGCGAGGTGCTGCAAGAACTGCCGATGGAGTTCGCCGTCGAGGCCCAGAAGCTTGTGGCGATTAGTTTGGAAGGGTCTGTCGGCTGATGCTGTCTATTCAAGAGCTCTCTGCATCCGTTGGCGAAAAGCCGATTCTTAATGGCCTTTCGCTCACGGTTCCGGCTGGTGAAGTGCATGCCATAATGGGCCCTAACGGTGCGGGCAAATCGACCCTGTCCTATGTCCTGACCGGTCGCGAGGGCTATGAGGTCACCGGCGGGACTGCAACGCTCGATGG
>Ga0114978_10001175_pt1 | contig 22102 bp, 13 predicted proteins | sample S_140212_EF_Meta_FD_87027 | JGI IMG/M metagenome (GOLD analysis project Ga0114978, IMG submission 87027) | Freshwater microbial communities from Lake Simoncouche, Canada to study carbon cycling - S_140212_EF_MetaG | ecosystem: Environmental > Aquatic > Freshwater > Lake | place: Lake...
TCGTCGCTCTCGCCGTCACCGATGAACGACCACACGGTCTGACGGCTGGTGTCCTTGATGCCCCGATCTTGGAGGTACTTGTTGAACCTCGCCTGATAGATCGCCATCAGCGGCCCGAGCCCCATCGATACCGTGGGGAACTCCCAGAAACCCGGCATCAGCCAGGGGTGGGGATAGCTGGACAGCCCCCCACCATCGCCCAACTCACGGCGGAAATTCTCCAATTGCTTCTCGGTGATCCGCCCTTCGACGAAGGCGCGGGCGTAGATCCCCGGGGAGGCATGCCCCTGGAAATAGACTTGGTCACCGGAAAAATCGTCACCGCGGCCGCGAATGAAGTGATTCATCGCCACCTCGACAAGCGTCGCCGAGGAGGCGAAGGTCGAGATGTGGCCGCCGATGCTTTTGTCCTCGCGGTTGGCGCGGACCACCATCGCCATCGCGTTCCAGCGGATCATGCTCTTGATCCGCCGCTCGACCTCACGGTCCCCCGGGAAGAGCGGCTGCTTGTCGACCGGGATCGTGTTGATGTACGGGGTCGTCGCCGAGAACGGAATCGAGACCCCGAGGCGGTACGCCTCCTGCTCAATGGCGTGGAGGAGGTAGGCGGCCCGTTCCTCGCCACGGCTGTTGAGGACGTAGCGGAGGGAGTCGAGCCACTCCCGCGTCTCGGTGGGATCGGCGTCGATGCTGGACGTGCCGTCGACCGGCACCGGTTGCCCAGCCGACATGTCCGTCATCCGTCCGATTGACATCTGGGCATGGGCGCCCGGGGGGAGTTGCGAAGCCTGGGTATCTCGGTCGGTGCCAGACTCGTCGATGTCGGGGCTCGCCATGGGCAACTCCGGGTGGGCTGGGTGAACTTTGCCCATTATTCCGCCCTTGCCGGCAGCCGTAAAGGCCGTTTCGTCAGCCGGCCGCGTGACGAAAGTCGGCTGCGCGAAACGCTTTTCGACGCGGCACCGGGCCCGCGACCGGGGACGAATTCGGCTCACCGATCAGCGGATACTCCGCGGGCCAGGCGACGATTGCTGGCTTCACGAGCGGGGGCGGTAGATCTCGGTGGCCGTCCCGAAATGATTCTCGGCCGCAAAAGCGACCGTTTCGCCGAGCGTGGGATGGGCGTGGATCGTCTCCGCCAGATCGCGGGCACTGGCGGCCATCTCGATCGCCAGCGCCCCTTCGGCGATCAATTCGCCGGCGCCGGCACCGACGATACCCACCCCGAGGACGGTGTCGGTCTCCGGGTCGACGAGCAGTTTCGTCATCCCCTCGGTTCTCCCCAAGGCCTGGGCCCGGCCGCTGGCGGCCCAGGGATAGCGGCTGATTTCGACCGTTTTTCCGCTCGCCTTCACTTCCTGCTCGGTGAGCCCTGCCCAGGCGATCTCCGGGTCGGTGAACACCACCGCCGGGATGCACCGCGGAGCGAACAGGGCGGGCTCGCCATGGAGCCCCTCGACTGCAACCTTCCCCTGGTGGCTGGCCCGGTGGGCGAGCATTGGCTCACCGCACACGTCGCCGATGGCGAGGATTTTCGGGTCGCTGGTCCGCTGCTGACCGTCCACCTGAACAAATCCCTTCGCATCGATCTTGACCGCGGTGTTTTCGAGCCCGAGGCCGTCGGAGTTCGGCCGCCGGCCGACCGCGACGAGGACGCGGGAAAACTCCTTCTCAAACGGCCCTTCCGGCCCCTCGAACCGCACCAAAATCCCCTTCTTCTTCTCCTCCAAGCCGGCCACCTTCGTCTTCAAGTGGATCGCCTCGAAGAGCTTTTCGAGCCGAGCCTGGAGCGGCTTGACGAGATCCCGATCAGCGCCGGGCAGAAGCATGTCGGTGAGCTCGACGACCGAAACCTTCGATCCGAGTTCGGCATACACGGTGCCCATTTCGAGCCCGATGTACCCCCCTCCGATGACGAGCAGCGAGTCGGGGATCTCCTGGAGCTCGAGCGCCGAAGTCGAATCCATCACCCGGGGGGTGGGGAGGTCGAAGGCCGGGATCCGCGCCGGCCGCGAGCCGCTGGCCAGAATGCAGTGATCGAAAGTCACCGTCTGGCTCCCGTCGACGCCGACAACCTCGAGCGTCCCTGAGGCGGTGAACCTCGCGGCCCCCTGAATAATGCGGACGTTGCGTCGCTTGGCGAGCTGACCGAGGCCGCCGGTGAGCGTCGAGATCACCTTGTCTTTGCGGGCCCGGAGGGCATCGAGCTGGATCTTCGGCTTGCCGAGATCGATGCCCCAAGCCTCCATCTCCCTGGCTTCAGCCAACACTCTGCCGACATGGAGCAGGGCCTTGGAAGGGATGCATCCCCGCAGCAGGCAGGTGCCTCCGAGCCGTTCCTCGCGCTCGACCAGCGCCACCTCCATGCCGAGATCGGCCGCCAGGAATGCCGCGGCATACCCACCCGGCCCACCCCCGAGCACCACCAGCGGAACGTGCGTCGTCATCGGCTCGGACTCCAATACAGCTGACAGATGGCAAAAGGGGCGGAGAAGGGTCGTTGTTGTAGTTGCGGTAACCGGTTCCTTCAAGAAACACTCCTGAACGCCCGGCCCCCGCGGACCGCCACGCCACGGCTGCCCCACTTCTGCCCCAATCCCCGCGTGAGCCCCCGATGACGACCGCCCGCCCCCCCGACGCAGCCGCCCGCAGCGGCCAGGGCCCTGCGGCACGCGGTGGGGGGGCTGCGTTCCTCCGCAGCGTGTTCGCACTCGATCTCCGCAGCCTGTCACTGTTCCGCGTGGTGCTCGGCTCGATTCTCATCGCCGACGCCCTGTGCCGCGTTCCCGATGCCCCCCTGACGCTCGCTCCCGATGGGATGCTCCCTCCCGATCTCGTCCGCCCGTTTGTTGGGTATCCCTGGTCGTGGTCGATCGGCCTGTGGTGCGATGCCCCCTGGTGGGGCTACGGGCTGCTCGTTGCCGAAGGACTCTGTGGCCTGCTCCTCGCGGCCGGGGTCGGCCTCCCGCTGACCACGACGGCCGCCTGGGTGGTGGTGGTAAGCCTCGTCCGCCGCACGGCGCCGGTGACGAATGCCGGCGACGTCTTCCTCGCCACCCTCCTTTTCTGGGGGCAGTTTTTGCCGCTCAAAACTCTCTCGCCCCAGCGGAGCCGGCCGTGCGGGGGGATCGCCGCCTGGGCCCTGACACTTCAGGTGGCGGCCGTTTATCTCTCGGCCGGACTGTCCAAATGCAACGGCATTTGGTGGTCGGGCGAGGCCATCGGATACGCGTTGTCGGTCCATGACCACGGCACGGTGTTCGGCAATTCCATCGCGGCGTGGGGATGGGGCGCACGTTTGCTGACGTGGGCGACGCTCCCGGTCGAACTCCTCGGCCCGCCGCTGCTCCTCCTTCCGCAACTCCGTCTTCCCTTGGTCGCGACGTTCGTGCTGTTCCATCTGGCGATCGCGGTGACGATGAATGTCTGCCTGTTTCCCTGGGTGGGGATCGCCGGCTGGGCCGCCCTCCTCCCCGGGAGCTTCTGGGACCAGATCGGCGTGGCGGCGAAGGGCAAAACAGCCGACGGGCCTGCCGGCGATGGCCTCGATCGACTGCGACGCATCGTCTGCGGGGGGGCGATCCTCGTCGCCGTCGTCGCCTTCGCCCACGCCAACGGCCCCTGGCGGCAGGAGCGGATGCCGGCGGGCCCCAGACATGCGGTGCAGCTGACGTTCCTGGAGCAGGACTGGCGAGTCTTTGGCGACATCCGCCCGCAGCGGCAGTGGGTCTATGGCCGTGCCGAACTGGCCAACGGGGAGATCGTCGACCTCCTCCGGCAGGGGAGACCCCTGGAAACGTTGCTCCCCAGCGACGGCTTCAACGGACTCGGCGACCAGCGGCGGCAGAAGTTGTTTTGGGAACTTCCCAAGCCCGAGTACCGCGTCTTTGCAGCCGCGATCGCCACCGCGCTGGCCCGGCAGTGGAACTCCAACCACCCTCCCGAGCGCCAAGTCATCTCCCTGGAAATCCATGGCGCACGGATGATCACGGCCCCCGAACCGGGCGCGATCCAGGATGTCCTGATGGCGACCTGGCCCCCGCGTTCACCGACGGGCCAGGGCAATCTCGAACGCTTTCTGCGAGACTCCGCTCCCGATCCAGCCGCCCCCGATCCAGCCGACGCAGATCGGGGCCTTCCCAGACCGGGCGGGCAGGGGCGATGACCGGGAGCCGCGCCGCTGGATGCGGTGACAGGGACTTCATCCACGGCCTGCTAAACTCGCGTCCGGCGAGAGTGGCGGAATTGGCAGACGCGCTGGACTTAGGATCCAGTGCCGCAAGGCGTGCGGGTTCGAGTCCCGCCTCTCGCATTGAATGGAACGGTGGCCAGCGGCCTCGCAAGCTGCGGAACTTCAGCGGAGCGGATTCCCCGGCTGGGCGGTCACGCCACGGAGCGGATTGGCCGCAGCAGCGTTCGAGGCCTCAGCCGAAGCGGCTGCCTTGGCACGCCAACGTCCGACGGCCCGCTCGCTTCCCTCCACCATCCGCTGGGCCGGGGAGAGGAGCTTGGAGCCATCGCGTCGATCGTCAGGGGATCCTTCCACCCCCGTCGTCTCGGCGGGCCCGCTGGTCCGCACGACGCTTCCCGGTGGGTCCTGCTTCGGATCCGCCGGGGAGGAGCGTGACCAGTTCGACCAGGCACTGTCGGTGAGGGCCCCCGCGGGTCGGGCCGCCTCGGCCCCCGACGTCTCGAGTGGGACGTCGCGAGGGCCGCTGGCCTTGGCTGGCACGTTGGATGGCACGGCGTCCTTGTCGCCTGTCTCTGCTTCAGTGTCCTCCGATTCGGAGGCACTCGGGGCCGATACGCCACCCTCGGGGAGCCCGCCCTCCGATCCGGAGGCACCGTCGGCCCCTGCGGCGGGCTTGGCGTCACCTGCGGCCGCGTCGTCTTTTCCTGCGGCGTCGTCCTCGGCATCGGCCATCGCCTCCTCTTCCTCCTCCTCTTCCTCGTCGGGCGCGGCCTCGTCGCGCTGGCTGGGAAGAGCGAGTTCGTCCTCCATGCCGGGCACCTCGGACCGGGGCGGCACGACGGGCGTCGTGGCCGGGTCAAAATGTCCGACCTGTTTCACACCCTGCCCCGGCCAGGACCGCCAGCGGGTCGCGTAGTAGCCGAATTGATCGGGTCGCACCGGGCAGTGCGCAGGGCACCCTCCCTGCTCACAGAGGCCGTTGCAGTGGAGACCGAGACGGTCTCCCACCGGACGGCATTTCCCGCAGTCCTGCCGGCCGCATTGGCGACAATCGGCGCTTGCCAGGGCTCCCCCAGCCAGCACCACGCCGCCGTCCGCACTCACCGTGGCGCTCGTCTGGCGCACCCCAGAAGCGGCGGCACGAGCGACGGCTGGTGATCGGGCCCGCGCCGCCGTCGTCGCAGCCCCGCTCGCCCCCCCCTGTGCCCCACGCTTGGCAGTGGCATTCGATGCCGCGGTTGCGGCCCGTTGACCCTGCTTGGAGGTTCGGGCGGACGATTCGGCCCGCCGGGGTGTGGGCCCCGGGACGGACTGCTGGGCAAACAGGTCCGGGCCTCCACCGGCCCCAAACGTGGCCGCCACCAACAGCAACAGCCCCACGAGGAACGCCCGCGGCCGTGACGGCGGGGAAAAAGAGCGGGAGGATGGGGGGATCATGCTTGGCCTCGCGGTGGATCGACCGTGGTGTTTGCGGGACCCGCGGCCTTACGACCGACAATCCCGACTCACCAGGAATATTCGTCCCAATCCCTCCCGCTTCTTTGATCAGACTTTTAAGGATTCCAGACGACCGGCTCCTTCCCCCCAATTTGCCGCAACGGATAGGATGGCGAGGAGAAGGATCCGCCCCCGACGCGGAGTGCGACGCATCATGCAATCGGTCAACCTCAAACTCCTGATCATCCTCACCGTCCTCGCCGTCGGCGGCATGGGGGGCGTGTATGCGGTCCACGAGTTTCAGGTCTATCGCAACGCCGACAATCTCCTCGCTCTCGCCCGAGAGCGTGCCGAGGAGGGCCGATCAGAGGAGGCCGTGGGCCTCTACGTCCGCTACATGGGGTTGCGTAGCGACGATAAGCAGGCGCGGGCCGAGTTCGCCAAACTCATGCTCCGGAAGGTGGGGGCGACGAGGGCCTCGAAGGCGAGCTACGCCCAGGCTTATGACGCCCTGGAAACGGCCGTCCGGATGAACCCCGACGACGACGATCTCCGCGAGCAACTCGCCGGATTTCTCTACCGCACCGGAAATTACACCGAATCACGCCAGCATTTCGGTCTCATCCGCGATCATCGCCTGACGAATCCGGTCGCCTTGGAGGCCAAGGAAGAGGCCGTCTCGGAGGGGGAGAAAAAAGCGAAGCCTCCCACCCCCGACCACGTCATCAACCTCCGTTACGCCACGTCCTGCGCGGGGATGGGGCGATACGACGAGGCCGCAGAAGTCGCCTCGAAACTGATCGGCTTCGATCTCGGCACGAAGTCGTTCGACACTTCCTGGGAGCCGTTGCCCGACTGTGCCGATGCCTACCTCCTCATCGCCGAGATCCTCGCCCGTCGCTACAACGACACGACCACCGCCTCGCGGGTCATGCGTCGGCTCCCGGAAGTCTATCCCACGGACAGCAGCGCCTGGTTGTCGATGGCGTCTTGGAGCGTCTTCCACAACGATCTCGCGGCCGCGGGGATCGAGATCGCGAGAGCCGTCCAACTGGCGCCTGATTCCCCGCAGGTGCTGTTTGCAGAGTTTGAGATCGCGATGCGGACCAAGGACTACGCGAGAGCCACGAAGGTGATGCAGGAGGGACTGGCCCCCTACGCCGACGACGCCCGCGTGATCATCGGAAATGCAGACCTCACCAGGGCGATGGGGGAGCCTCAGGCGTCGCTCGATGTCCTCGTCAAAGGCGTTGAGGTCCTGCCCGACAACACGACCATTCGCGGTCGCATCGTTGATCTGCTGTTCGATCTCCAACGCGGCGAGGAGACCGTACCGCATGTCGATGCGATACGCGACTTGGAAGGGGAAGACAACCCCGTCGTCACGTGGGCCGATGCACGCCTGCTCATGGAGCGCCGGCAATGGCTTCCTGCATTGGAGAAACTGAAGTCGCTCCGACCGAACGTCGCGAGTTCCCCACAACTCACCCATGCCGTCGACCTCGCCCTGGCGATCTGCCATCAGGCGCTCGGCCAATCAGATGAGCTTCTGGAGGCGAGCCGACGGGTGCTGGCCGACGAGCCAAACTCTTATCAAGCCCGGGTCGCGCTCGCCACAGCCCACTCGCAGGCCGGGAGAGACGAAGAGGCATTGGCGGAATTCGAAGCGCTGGCTGCGCCCCAGGCACCGGAAAACCTTCCTAAGATGCAGTTACTCTGGGGCCCTCTCCTCGACCTCCGCGTCAAAGACCAACTCCGTCGCCCGGAGCCGGAACGCAATTGGAAAAAGGTCGACGACTTGGTCGAACTTCTCAGTACCTCCCCGCACATCGGAGATGCCCAAGTTGCCTCGATCCGGTCGAACGTTTTGCAGCGCCGCGGAGACGAATCCGGAGCGGTGGAGATTGCATCACAGGCATTCGAAGCCTCGTCGGAAGATCCGCTTGTAGCAGCACAGTTCGTGACGCTCCTCCTCGCCAACCAAGGCATCGAGCGGGCGAAGCAGACCATCGATCGCCTAAAGCCCGAAGTCCGCCGCGATCCACGGGTGCTCTCCGCGGAGGCCAGGGTTTCCGCCAGCGAAGGGGGTGAAGCAGGCGAGGCGGGGTTGGCGTCGGTCGAAAAAGTGTGCGAGGAGATCCCCGCCAAGGATGCTGTTCTCGTCCTTCTCACCATCATGGGAATCCGCGTTCAGCAGCGAAATATTCCAGAGGCTGAGCGGATCGCCGCCGTGATCCTCGATCGGGAACCGTCGGAGATCCGCGCTCATGCATCGCTCCTCCAGATTGCGATCGACGAAAAGGACGTCGAAAAGTTGTCCGCATACGCCGAACAGATCGGCGATTTGACCGGACGCTCGTCGGCACCGGCGCGAGTTGCCGAGGCGATGGTGATGATCCTGAGAGTGCAGATCTCGCGGGAAAAGCAACTCGGCGAAGACAGGATGCCCCCGCCAATCTCGGCGGAGGATCGAGAATTGATCGAGCAGGCCCGCAATTTTTTGCTTGAGGCCCAAAACGATCGCCCGGGATGGTTCCAGATTCAGCAGTGCTTCGCGGAGATTGCCGGGATCCGCGGAGACAATGCCGCCTGCATCAGTCACCTCCGGAAGGCGGTTGAACTGGGAGCTACGAACCCGGCAGTCCGGCGGATGCTCGCCGGGATGCTGCGGCAGGCAGGCCGATTCGACGAGGCGCAGGAAGTCATTGGTTCGATGGGCGACGCGGCCGGACTCGGCGCTGCACGAATCAGCGCCGACATCGACGTTCAGGCGGGCCGCTTCGACGAGGCTGTGGCCCGCGCCGAAGAAATCACCCCGGCAGACGAGTCGAACGTCGACCATCTCCTCTGGTACGCCCGCCTGCTGCAGGCTTGTGAAAAGCAGCCCCGCGCAGTGGAAGTCTTCGAGCGGGCCGCTGAACTCGCCCCCGACAGGCTCGATTGCTGGATCGAGCTTATCCGTCAGCAACTCTTGGTGGGTGCCACGCAACAGGCTGATGCCTCCCTGCAACGGGCCACCGCCGTTCTCAGCGGGCCCGACAAGGAAATCGTCGCGGCGGTCTTCCACGAGATGCGGAGTGATGCCGGAAAGGCGGAGGTGGCCTACCGAAACGCGACTCTGGCTGCACCGACCGATCACCGCGTTGCCCGGCGATTCGCCGAGTTCCTCCTCCGCCGTGGCCTTCTGAATCCGGCCAAGGCCGAACTCCTGCGGATCATCGACATGCCCGAAGCGGCTGGCACGACGAGCCTTTATTGGGCCCGCCGCAGGCTCGCTCAGGACTACACGAGGAATGCCTCTTACCGCGCACTCCAGGAGACTCTCGGCATTCTTCGGAAGAACGTCGATGCCGAAGGAAAATTGACCCCGGAGGACATTCGGATCGAGTTTGCGATTCTCATGGATCGCGAGGAGCCGGAGTGCTGGAGGCAGGCCGTCTCGCTCCTCGATGAACTGAAGCGCCGGGGCGAACTCGACGTCGAACAGCGTGTCCTGCTTGCCTGGCTCCAGGACAAACTCGGCAACTGGCTGGAGTCCCGCGAGACGCTCTTCGACATCGCGGCCGAGCCGAACTGTCCGCCTGCCGTGATCGCCACGCTCGTCGAGCAACTCATCTCCCACGGGGAACTCTCCTCCGCACGCACCTGGGCAACCCGACTCCGGCAAAATGCCCCCGAAGCGCCGATGACGGTCCGGCTCGACGCCAAACTCGCCATCGCTGCCGACGATCGTGAGGCGGCCGCCGAAGCGGCACGGAAACTCATTCCCCAAGGCCCGACGACACCGGAGACCGCCGGATCGCTCGGGAACGTGGCCCAGTTGGTGGAGGAGCTCGGCTTCCCCAAGGCGGCCGACAAGCTCTACACGGAATACGCCGAGCTGTCTGCCGACGGGATCCTGGCTCGGGCAGCTTTCCTCGGACGCCAACAGCGCACCGAAGAGGCGATCGAGTTCCTCGAAACCGCGCGGGATCAGCTGTCTGTTCTCGATGTTCTCGGCACGGGGGTCGGAATCCTCGAAGTCAACGGCGAATCCCCATCCGCGATAGCCGACGAGCGTCTCGTGGAGATGTGTGCGAAGGCCCGTCGGGCCGATCCGGAATCAATCATGATCGTGATTCTCCAGGGCGCTGTGATGCAGTTGGTTGGCAAGTCGGACGAGGCGGTTACGATCTACCGGGAACTCCTCGCGACCCCCGGCCTCGATCCGGTTGTCGCCTCGCGGGCCAAGAACAACCTGGCGGCGATCCTGATTGCCAGGAAGGAGATCGACGAGGCCAGGGAGTTGATCGATTCGGCGGTCATCGAACTCGGCCCGCACCCGACGCTTCTCGACACCCGGGCTCTCGTTTGGCTCGCGCGAGGCGACACCACGCGTGCGATCGAGGATCTGAAGGAGTCGTTGTTGGCCCCTTCGGCTACGACCCATCTCCATATGGCACTGGCCGCCTATGACGCGCGGATGACCACGGAGTGTCGCGCCGCCCTGATCAACGCCGAAAAGAAGGGGCTTCGGACCGAACGGCTCAACGAGGCCGAGCGGGAACGCCTCGACACCCTCGACAAAGTGCTCGCCGAGCAAGTTGACAGGTAGGCGGTGCGCGTGGGAACGGGGAACGTTCTCGGACGGCAGTGACGACTTGGCGTCCTGCCCGCTATCGCCCCTGCATGGCCCGGGAGCGGGCCAGCGCGTCCTCGGCCTCGGTGATCTTTCCGGCTCGCATGCAGGCGACACTCAGTGCCGTGTAACTGAACGGGTCGTTTGGCTCGAGTTCACAGGCGCGACGGGCGTGCCTGACGGCGTCTTCATGACGCTCGAGGCGGGTGCACCAAGCGGCGAGTGCTGAATAAGCCAACGCGAAATCTGGGTGGTCGGCCACCACCGCTTCGAGTTCGGCCACGGCTTCCGCCAGCCGCCCGGAGTCCTTCGTGGCGTGGGCGGCATCATAGCGTTCGTCGCGAGTCGTCATCCCTCTTCCTTCCTCGGTTCGCCTGAACTGCGTCTCAGGCCCAGTCTTCCACGTCTTCCACGCCGGCGGCGGAACCTCCCATTCTAACTCTGGGGAGAAAAAATCATCGCCCGAAGTTTTTGCCGACCATTCCCGGCCGCCAGCAACCTCGTCGCCGCTTCCCCCGGTTCCGGCCCATGAGGACGATTCCGAGGGCCCCGGCAGCCCGCCTGGCGAACCGGGGGACCTGCGGCCAAAGGCGTGATCGGGGGAAGCTGGAAAAGCTGGGAAGCCGCTTTTCCCCGGTTGAAAATGCCATTGAATCCTCGCCCGCAGGAAGACGATAACCCTGCGGATTCATTCGGACTTCAGGGCACGCCGCAACAGACAACAGCGGCCTGCCGTTCGTTCGAACCCCGACGGGATCGGGTCCACCGCTCGATCGATCCCAGTCTTACGTCCCGAGCTGCTCCCGATCTGGAAGGCACGCCGTGAGCATTCATCCGTTGGCTGCCGTGAGCCCCGAGGCCAGGCTTGGTGCGGGCGTCAAGATCGGCGCCTTCGCTTCCGTGGAAGCCGGAGTCGAACTGGGGGACCACTGCCTTGTCGCCTCGGGCGCCGTGATCAAGTCGGGCGTCACCGCCGGGTGCCACAACGAGTTCTGCGAGCATTCGGTCATCGGAGGCGCGCCGCAACACGTTGCCAGGCCGGCCGATGTCGGGCGCGTCATCATCGGTGATCACAACGTCTTCCGCGAGCACGTCACGGTTCATCGCGGGCTTAAGCCAGGCTGCGACACCATTGTCGGGAGCAGCAATTACGTCATGGCAGGGGGCCACTTCGGCCACGACTCCCTGGTCGGAAATAGCTGCATCTTCGCCAACGGCAGCATGCTCGGGGGCCATGTCCAAATTGAGGACAAGGCGTTCGTTTCCGGCGCCGTCGCGATCCATCAATTCTGTCGTGTCGGCCGCTTGGCCATGGTCGGTGGGCATGCGCGGGTCACGCAGGACATCCCACCGTACATGCTCGTCGATGGCCAGAGTGGATGCATCGTGGGCCTCAACGTCGTCGGGCTGCGACGAAGTGGGCACACCGCCGAAGACATCGCTGATCTCAAAAACGCCTACCGCATCATCTATCGTCGCGGCCTGTCCTGGCAGGAGGTGCTGGAGACGCTGCGGACGGAGTTCCGTGCGGGCCCGGTTCTCCATCTGCGGGATTTTCTCGGCTCTGGCAAGCGGGGATTCACCCAGGAACGTCGTGCCCCTCCCAATGCCACCCTCCGCCTCCGCGTCGCCGACGACGCTCCGGTGGTGGCACCGGCGCTCCGCTCCAAGGCCGGCTGAGTCGCAGTCAATTTCCGACCCAGCGGCGTCGGATTTCCCGGCTGCGGCGCGGATGGGGGCAGAGCGAGGGGCTTTTTCTGCGGGGCTCAAGGGGCCCTTTCCGCGGTAAATCGGTGATTCCCGGGAAATCCATTCCCGCCGGGTCGCGTGGCCTGAAAAGATGGGCAAAGATTGACGGAGGCGGAGAGTCTCCGTTGCCCGTCACCGCACGCGCCCACGGCCACCATGTCCCGACGGCAATCCGATCCAACGAACCCTCTGTTCGGCGCGTCGGCCCTCCCGTCGCCCAGGCAATCCAACTGGCCGTGGATCCTCAGTGCCGTCGCCTTGACCGCCCTCGGCGGATGGTGGATCGGCCAATGGCTGGGCGAACGCGAGCCGATCGTCGTGGGGATCCTCCACTCGCGATCCGGTCCGACGGCCGCCCAGGAACGCCCCCTCATCGACGCCGAGGTGATGGCCCTCGAGGACATCAACAGGGCCGGGGGGCTGCTGGGGCGAAAGATCCGCTGGGTGATCGCCGACGGCGGGACCGACGGCAACTCCTTCGCCCGGCAGGCGGAGCGGCTCATTCGGGACGACCGGGTCGACGTCGTCGTCGGATGTTGGTCGACGGCGAGCCGGCGGTCCGTGGTGCCTGTCGTCGAGGCGAACGACCACCTCCTTCTCCACCCCAACCGCCACGAGGGCTTCGAGGAATCGCCGAACGTCGTCTCGATCGGCCCGCTGCCGAACCAGCAGATCGCTCCGGCTGTGGCGTGGTGCCAGGAGGCAATGTCCGCCCGCCGCTTCTTCCTGATCGGGACCGACGATCCATGGTCAAGAGCGGCGGGAGCATTTCTCGGCGACCAACTCGCCGGCATCGGTGCCACGCTCGTCGGGGAGGAGTATCTGCCGGCCGGGAGCCTCGACGTGGCGTCGACCATCCAGGCGATCGGCACCTCGAACCCCGACGTCGTGTTCAGCCTCCTCGGCGGCGATTCGACCGCCGCGTTGCTCCGCCAGCTCCGGGAGGCAGGGGTCCGCCCCGCCGATCTTCCCGTGATGATGTTCACCGTCAGCGAGGACGAGCTTCAAGCCATGCCCCGCGATGATGTCGCGCTTAACTACGTCGTCGCGGGCTCTTTCCAAGGCAAGGATCGGGCTACCGATCAGGCCTTCGCGAGCACGTTCACAACGAGCACCGGAACCGAACCTCCTCGGTCGGAGCAGGCCATGGCCGCTTATGGGGCCGTTCGCCTCTGGGCGGAGGCGGTCAAGGAAGCCGGCTCCGCCGACGCATCGACCGTGCGCTCGACGATCAGCCACCAGACGCTCCCGAGCCCGGAGGGCGTGATCGCCGTCGATCCGGAGAGCCGCCACGCCTGGCGCAATCTCGCTGTGGGACGGATCCGTTCGGACGGCCAGGTTGACACGCTCTGGTCGACACGGGGACCGACACGCCCGACGCCGTTCCCGGCGACGCGGACCCGCCCCGAGTGGACCAAGTTCCTGGTGACGGTCCAACGCGAGAAGGCCCAGCGACGTGCGGCCCCGTCGTCTGAGCCCAGATCGGGGGCAACACCATGAGTTCCCCGCGCACCCCGCCGGCCGTGAGCACCGCGAAGCGGTCGATTGTCGGCAGGCTCCTCTTCTGGTTCCTCATCATCGCCCTGGTGCCCTGCGCGATCCTCACCGCGACGACCGCCCGACTGGCCACCCGGACGATGGAGGATTCCGTCCATGCCAGTCTCTCCCGGATCGCGGCCACGAAGGCGGCCGAACTCGAGAACGACGCGGCCGAACGGATCCGTGATGTCACCGCCCTCTGCCGGGCGCCGGACCTCGTCCGGGCCCTCCGTCAGACCGCCGGCGGATCGGACGATGCCACCAGCGGAAGTGGATACCTCGATGCCCTTGCCTCCTCGATGGCCTTCTCCCATGCCGTCCTCGTCGACGCCGACGGACGCATCGTCCACTCCGGGGACGATCTCCTTCCGGAGGGCGCCTCGTTGCTCACCGGAGGGCTGGCAACGTCGGAACTCGCCTCAGGCTTCGCCCGGGCCCGCTCGCTCCTCCAAGCCGATCTCACCGGCTTCCAGACCTACGGATCATCCCAGCGCCCGCTGGCCTTCGCAGTCGGCCCGATCCTCGACGGAGGCCGGGTGGTGGGGGTCCTAGCGTTGGGCTTCGGAACCGAGCGGATCTTCTCCGCGCTCGACGCTTTCACTGGACTCGGCAAGACCGGGGAGATTGTCGTCGGACTCCGATCCGGCGACGACATCCTCGTCACGGCCCCCATCAGACACGTGCCCGACGCCGCGTTCCGGATGCGGATTCCGGCCACCGTCGATCGCGGGACGGCCCTCCCGGCCGCCGCTGCGGGGGAACGTGGCGAGGGAATCATCACCGATTACCGCGGACACCGGGTCGTCGCGGCCTGGTGCCACCTTCCCAGCTACCGCTGGGGGATGACGGTGAAGCAGGATGCCAGCGAGGCCTTCTCGCTCGTCGATTTCCAACGGGCCCTGGTCGTCGGGCTGTCCCTCGCAACCATCGCCGGAGTGACTCTGGCGGCATTCGTCGTCGCGAGAACGATCTCCAATCCGATCCGCACGGCGGTCCACATCGCCAGGCAAGTGGCAGCCGGCGATCTGCGGGGGAATGTCGTCGGCCACTCCGACGATGAAACCGGCGCCCTCCTGACGGCGATCCAGACGATGACCAACGATCTGCGCGGCCTCATCGGCCGGATCCAGAAGTCCTCAGTGGCCTTGATCTCGACGGCCACGGCAATGCAGGCAACGAGTGCCGAGCAGCAGCAGGTGATCGCCGACTACGGCGCCTCGACGAGCCAGGCGGTGGCAGCTGTGAAGCAGATCACCGTCACCAGCCAGGAACTGGTTCGGACGATGACGGAGGTCAACGACATGGCCGCCCACACCGGGGACATGGCAGCCGGTGGCCGGGACAATCTCACCAGCATGGACGGCACCATGCGTCACCTCGCCGACAGCACGACCTCCTTCAGCGCGAAGCTCGCCGTCATCAGCGAACGGGCTGCTCACATCAACCTCGCCGTGACCACGATCGCGAAGGTTGCCGACCAGACCAATCTGCTGTCGATCAACGCTGCCATCGAAGCAGAGAAGGCCGGGGAATACGGCCTCGGCTTCCTCGTCGTGGCCCGGGAGATCCGTCGGCTCGCCGACCAGACCGCCGTGGCATCGCTCGACATCGAGCGGATGGTCAAGGAGATGCAAAATGCCGTGTCGGCGGGCGTGATGGAGATGGACAAGTTCAGCGACCAGGTGCGGGGCGGCGTCAGCGAGATCGGCGAGATCTCGGCCCGACTCGGCGACATCATCTCCGCCGTGCAGGGAATCTCCGGACGCTTCGGTCAGGTCACCGAGGGGATGAGAGCGCAATCGCAGGGAGCCGAACAGATCCGCGAGGCGATGGTCCGGCTGGCCGAAGGGGCAGCGCGGACGGCGGAATCGCTCAATGATTTCAATGGCGCCACGATCCACCTCCGCGAGGCGGTTGGCGACCTCAAGGAGGAGGTGTCCAGGTTCACGATCTGATCGCCATCCGTCACCCCAGCGCGATCTCCGTCCCCCGCCGCCATGCAACTCCTCACCTTCACCGCCGGCGGACTGACCTACGCCATCGAGGCCACGTGCGTCGTGGAGGTGCTGCCCGCCGTGCCGGCCCGCGTGGTCCCCAGACTGCCCGACTACGTCCTCGGAGTGGTCGGTTACCGGGGAAGGCTGATCCCGGTCATCGACCTAGCCAAGCGGCTCACCGATGAGTTCTCGGCCCGCCGGTTGAGCACGAGGCTGCTGGTGGTCGAGTTTCCCTGGCGGGAAGGGTCGGAGCCCTCGCAACCGTCGCCGAAGGCCCGGTTGGGGATCGTGGCAGAGAACATGGTCTCGACGCTCAGGTCGGATGACGTCGACATGGTGTTTCCGACGATGCACCTGGAAAGTTCCCCGTATTTGGGGAGAATCCTTCGACTGAACGGGCAGACGGTGCACATGCTGATCGTCGAGAATCTCCTTCCGGCAGAACTCGCCTCGGGCTTGTTCGCGGCTGCCCCGGAGCCGCCATTGCCATGACTCAGACCCCTGCCTTGCCTTCGACAGCGGCCGAGGAAGTGCTCCGACGCTGGATCGGCCTCGACCCCCACAGCATCGGCGAGGCGGCCATCCGCCGTGCTGTCCGCCTGAGGATGCTCTCGCTGGGTCTTGACGACATCCAGGCCTTTGTCCGTCTCGTAGAGACCGACCGGACGGAGCGTGATCGCCTCGTCGAGGAGGTCGTGGTCGCGGAGAGTTGGTTTTTCCGCGACCAGCAGGTCTACGACCATCTCCGGCGATTCGTCTCGGCAAGAATCGCCGCCCGCCCCGGTGATCCGGTGAGGATCCTCAGCGCCCCCTGCGCGGCGGGCGAGGAGCCCTACTCGATCGCGATGGCGCTGCTCGATTCCGGATTACGTTCCGAGCAATTCCGCATCGATGCCATCGACATCAGTCGTGTCGCCCTTTCCAAGGCGCAGACCGCACGCTACTCACCGAACGCGTTTCGCAACGCCGACAGTGGTTTCCGCGACCGCTGGTTCAGAATGGACGGTGGCAGCGCCATGCTCGACGAGGCGGTGTCTCGCTGCATCCGCTTCGCCTGGGCAAACATCCTCGAGGAGTCTTTCGTGTCCGGAGCGCTCGACTCCGGCCGGGCTCCGTACGACGTCGTGTTCTGTCGGAATCTCCTCATCTATCTCACGCCCGATGCCAGGGCTGCCGTGGAGCGGTCGATCGATCGACTGCTGAAGCCGGATGGCATCGTGGTTCTCGGGGCGGCGGAGCCAGCGATCCTCCAGGGCAATTGGGTGGCAGACTCCGCCGGATCGACGTTCACGCTCCGGCGGGGAGGCTCAGGGGAAACCGCCCGCTGGCCCTCCCTGGCGGCTGGCCCCAGCACCACGCCACGGCGCCCCGCGCCCTCCACAGCGTCCCGCGCCCACCAACCGAAGGCCACGGCTCGATTGGCACCGCGTCATCCCGTGCCGATCACGCCGCCGCCCCTCTCGTCGCTCGATCGACAGGGACACGCAGCACCACAAGGCCCCATCCCCACTCCCGATGAGGCCTCAACCGGGCCGAGGACTCAGAACGTTTCCCAGACGCTGGCCGAGGTCAACGCCCTCGCCAACGCCCGACGCTTCAAGGAGGCCATCGCCTTGTGCGAATCGGCCCAGAAGGATTTGGGCCCCTCGGCGGAGCTGTACTTCATCGCCGGAATCATGCACCAGACCTCCGGCAGCCTGACCGTAGCGGAAGACTGCTTCCACAAGACGCTCTACCTCGACGGCACCCACGATGAAGCCCTTCTCGCCCTTTCCCTGCTCGCCGAGCAGCGCGGCGACCGCGGCCAGGCCGAGCAGTACCGGCGCTCGGCGTTGCGGGTCGTGGAACGGAAGGGAGATCGATGAACGACGCTTCCTCGGTCCATGCGGCGCATCATCCAACCCCTCCCCCGACAGCCCCGGGTGGTCCGCCCCCACGTTCGCTCGAGCAGATCGACGCCCAGCTCCCTCCAGTCACCGCGCCGGCCGACCGGGAGGAGTGCTGGCGACGAATCGGCGTCACCGGTGACCGGAGTTGCCGGGAACTGGAGACCTACATCCACTGTCGCAACTGCCCGGTCATGGCCGATGCGGCGCGCGCTTTCTTCGATCGCCTGGCGCCGATCGGCTATCTGGAATCGTGGTCGGGGATCCTCGAGGAGCGCGGTGCCCGCCGCGATCAAGAGGTTGTCAGCGTCCTCGTCTTCCGGCTTGCCGACGAATGGCTTGCCCTGCCGACAACGGCGCTGGTCGAGGTCACCAAGGTACGCCGGTGCCATCGCGTGCCACACCGGACCGGCGGCGTCCTCGAAGGCCTCGTGAACATCCGCGGACAGTTGCAACTGTGCGTCTCCGCGCAGCGGCTGCTGGGGATCGAAGAGGCCGCCGCGGAGCCGAGGGCCGCGACGGGCGACCTCATCCGCGTCGATGATCCGGAACTGTGCCGCTTGCTCGTCGTCGAGCGGCAGGGCCGCCACGGCCCCGACCGCTGGGTTTTCCCCGTTGAGCAGGTCGCCGGTGTCATCCGCGTCGGCCAGGCCACGCTCCGCGCGGTTCCCGCCACGGTCAGTCAGTCGGGGGCCCGGTTCTGCCAGGCGCTGTTCGATTGGCAGGGCGTGATCGTGGGAATCCTCGACGAGACCCGGTTTCTCGACGGCCTCAACGACCAGGTCCGTTCGACCTGACCCATCCCCGACTCACCGGACCTGAACAGAAAGGAGCCTAGCCGTGGCGGAAGATCTGAGCGGCTTTTCCATGCTCGAACTGTTTCGGCTCGAGGCCGACACACAGACCGCCGTGTTGTCGGCGGGGATCCTGGCCATCGAACGCCTCGACCAGTCTGCCCAGACCATCGAGGCGATGATGCGCGCCGCACACTCGCTGAAGGGGGCCGCCCGCATCGTCGGGGTCGAGCCCGCCGTCGAGGTGTCCCATGCCCTCGAGGACTGTTTCGTTGCTGCCGGCCGGGGCGAGATCCAAGTCCGTCCCGAGCACGCCGACGTTCTCCTGGCATGCGTCGACTTCCTCGCGTCGATCGGCGGGGCCGACGATGCGCTGCTGCCGGATGGCCCCTGGCCAGGAAGGGCGATGGCCCTCGTCGCAGCCCTGGGAAGGATGCATTCGCTCCCCGAGGAACTCTTCTCGTTGCCCTCGGCACAGGTCGCGACCCCGGCTCCCGTTCCTGAGATTCCGGGCCGTTTTCCCACGCCGGCTCCTCTGCCCCTGTCCCCCGCGCCAGCCCGCGACGAGGTGCCGCCGGTCGCGATCGCTCCCCCCGACGAACCGCCGATGGCGACGGCTCCCGAGCCCGCGCTCGAATCGACCGACCGTGTCGTGCGGGTTTCGGCGGACAGCCTGACCAGATTGGTGGGCCTTGCCGGCGAGGCTCTCGTGGAGACCCGGCAACTCCGTCCGTTCATCGACGGACTCCTCGGATTGAGGGCCTCCCAGATCGAACTCTGTGACTCCCTGGCGGCCCTCGAGGATCGGACGGCAGCCGATGGCGTTGCCCTGCCGGCGACGGTGGCGATGGCCGTCGAGCGGGCACGATCGCGGGCCGACGCGATGTTGACGACGCTCATGAAGCACGTCGATGACTTCGAGAGTTTTGCCCGACGCAACGAGGACCTTTCGGGCCGGCTCCACCACGAGGTGATCGTCAGCCGGATGCGGCCACTCGCGGACGGAATCCGCGCGTTTCCAAGGCTCGTCCGCGATCTCGCCCGGTCGCTCGACAGACAGGTGCGGTTCGAGGTGCGTGGCGAGCAGACCGGCGTGGATCGCGACATTCTCGACAAGCTCGAAGCCCCACTCTCCCACCTCGTTCGCAACGCCATCGATCATGGCATCGAGCCCCCCGACGAGCGGATCGCCGCCGGCAAGCCCCCGTCCGGCAAAATCGTCCTCGAAGCCCGTCACCGCGCCGGGATGCTGCAGATCCTCATCACCGACGATGGCCGGGGCATCGATGTCGAGCGACTGCGAGCCCGCGCCGTCGAACGCGACCTCGTCCCCCGACACGTTGCCGAACGCCTCACCGAATCGGAGGTGATGGAGTTCATGTTCCTGCCCGGCTTCTCCACTCGGGAACGGGTCACGGAGATCTCCGGACGCGGGGTCGGGCTCGACGTCGTCCAGAGCATGGTGAAGGCGGTCGGTGGCGGTGTCCGGGTCTCCAGCCAAGCCGGCCGCCAGACGGTGTTCACGCTCCAACTGCCGATCACGATGTCGGTTGTCCGCGCCCTGCTCGTCGAGGTGGCCGGCGAGCCCTACGCATTTCCTTTGACGCGGATCGACAACATCCAGTTCGTCGATCATGCCGACGTGCGCACCGTCGAGGGACGGCAATTCTTCCGCCGGGACGACGAATCGATCGGATTGGTGATGGCCGAGCAGATTCTGGGCACCGGAACGGGGGCCAGCCCGCCCGCCCCGATGCCGGTCGTCGTCGTCAGCGACCGGGGGCAACAGTTCGGCATGATCGTCGACGCCTTCCTCGGAGAGCGGGATCTCGAAGTCCGCCCCCTCGATCGCCGGCTCGGGAAGGTCGCCGACATCAGCAGCGCCTCCCTCCTGGAAAACGGCGATCCGGTGCTGATCGTCGACGTCGAGGATCTCGTTCTGTCGATCGACAACATGCTGATGGGGCGGAGGTTCTCGCGGGTCGACTTCGAGCATCTCGTCCGTCGGGCCCGTCGGACGAAGCGGGTTTTGGTCGTTGACGATTCCGTCACCGTCCGGGAACTGGAGCGTCAACTGCTCCATTCGCGGGGTTTCGATGTCGACGTTGCCGTGGATGGCATGGACGGCTGGAATGCAATCCGTGGTGGCGACTACGATCTGGTGGTCAGCGACGTCGACATGCCCAGGCTCGACGGGATCGGCTTGGTGTCCCTCATCAAGGGGGACCCCGTCCGCAAGGACCTTCCCGTGGTGATCGTCTCCTACAAGGATCGGGAGAGCGATCGGATCCGTGGACTCGATGCCGGGGCGAACCGCTACCTGACCAAGACCAGTTTTCACGACCAGACTTTCATATCCACGATCATCGACCTGATCGGTGAACCGAACGCGTGAACCGCGGGCGGCCACCTTGGGGGGGGGCAGTGTGCGAATCGGAATCGTCAATGACGTGCGGGCCGCGAGCGAGGCTCTGCGTCGGATTGTCACCGGCCTGACAGACCATGAGATCGCCTGGACGGCCAGCGACGGTGTCGAGGCGGTGGCGGCGGCCAAGCGCGACCGGCCAGACCTGATCCTCATGGATCTGCTCATGCCGCACATGGATGGCGTCCAGGCCACCCGGCAGATCATGCTCTCCTCCCCGTGCGCGATCCTCGTGGTGACCGCGACGGTGAGCGGCAATATTTCCCTGGTCTACGAGGCCATGGGCCACGGTGCGCTCGATGCCGTCGACACGCCTGTGCTCGGTCCGTCGGGCGAGGTTCAGGGAGCCCAGGCGCTCGTCGACAAGATCGCCATGATCGGCAAATTGGTCGGCGCGTCCCCCGATGCCCGTCGTACCAACCGGGTGGCTGCTCCGTCCGGCCCGCCCAAACTGCTCCTCATCGGCGCCTCAACCGGGGGACCGAAGGCGATCTCCGAGATTCTCCAGCCACTCCCCGTCGACTGGAATGTTGCCGTACTGATCGTGCAGCACGTCGACATGGCCTTCGCGCCGGGGCTGGCAAAATGGCTCGGTGACCGAACTGGACGATCGGTGCGGGTGGTCGAGGATGGCCAGATGCCCCTGGCCGGGGACGTGCTCGTCGCCGGCACCAACGACCATCTGATCTTCAACAAGGATCGGACCCTCGCCTACCGCGAGGAACCGAAACACCTCTTCTTCAGGCCGAGCGTCGATGTCTTCTTCTGGAGCGTGGCCGAATGCTGGCCCCAGGCCGGCACTGCGATCCTCCTCACGGGCATGGGGACCGACGGCGCCAAGGGACTGCTCGCCCTCCGGGCCCGCGGTTGGCACACGATCGCCCAGGATCAGTCGAGCAGCGTGGTCTGGAGCATGCCGAAGGCCGCGATCGAACTCAACGCAGCCTGCGAAGTGCTTCCAGTCGCCAAGATGTCCCAGGCGATCAGCCAACGTTTGGCGAAGTGACGCCGCCGCAGCTGGCCATGGCCATCGCCCGCATCGAAGAGAGCACGATCGCCTCGGCGGTGCCGGGGCGGCGATCGAGCGCGATGACCTGCACCGCGACCGGTAATCCGGCACTGCCGCGATCGGTCTCGATAGCCGCGACCTCGACAGGGTCGTTCGACCGGGGCCGCCCCGACTCCTCGTCGGCCCGCACCGCAGTGACACTCACCGCCCCCGCCGCGAGGTCGAGAAGATTCGCGAGGAGACAGGGGGACGCTGCCAGAAGGAGACGCGACGCCGAGCCGTGACGGAGTGCCGGGAGCGCGGAGACGGGGCAGACGATGCAGTCGTGGGCCGTCGCCCAACGCGCCACGGTAGCCTCGATCGGGCCCCGGCTCCCGAGAAGGGCCTCACGCGCGGCCGCGCTCCGGGGGCCGGTTCGACGTAGCGCTCGAGCCTCGAGGGCACGCCCCCCCCAGA
>Ga0114978_10001176_pt1 | contig 22087 bp, 20 predicted proteins | sample S_140212_EF_Meta_FD_87027 | JGI IMG/M metagenome (GOLD analysis project Ga0114978, IMG submission 87027) | Freshwater microbial communities from Lake Simoncouche, Canada to study carbon cycling - S_140212_EF_MetaG | ecosystem: Environmental > Aquatic > Freshwater > Lake | place: Lake...
CAGTGCGGCGTTCGAACAGGGCCTTTTGATGGCCGGTGGCGGACACGCCATGGCGGCGGGCTTAACCATTAGACCGGCAATGATTCCGCAGCTCCGAGACTTCCTGGAAGAACGGCTTGGTCCAGAACGTGCCGCCGCCGTGGACAGCGAATCTCTAGAAATCGATGCCCTGGTGGCCCCTGGTGTGGTGAATCGGGCGCTCTATGACGAGTTTCAGCAGCTCGCCCCATTTGGTCCTGGCAATCCCGAACCGGTGTTTGCGCTGGACGGTGTGCGCATCGAGCGACCGATGATCCTGAAGGGCGGGCATGTTCGTGTGACCCTGGCTGGGCCGGCCGGGGGCGGTCTGAAGGCGGTGGCGTGGAGAGCCAGTGAAACGGAGCTTGGCCGCCGGTTGATGGCCGGCGGATCACTGCATGTGGTTGGCCGGCTGAAACCCGATGACTGGCAAGGCCGCAGCAGTGTGGAGCTGGAGATCGACGATGCCGCCGACCCCCGTATGCGTACGATCTGAAGCGACCCGAAAAAGAGCCCTTCAGCCGCTTGCACCCCCGCCGCAACGCCGATATATCCGGCCCTCCCGCGCTGCGGTCCCTTCGTCTATCGGTTAGGACGCCAGATTTTCAATCTGGAGAGAGGGGTTCGACTCCCCTAGGGACTGCCAAGCGGAATACCCCCAAGTTATCGCGGCCTGATGCTTGGATTGCGATCCTTGCCCACCCGGCGGCACGCTTGTGGTAATCTATGCCGCAACGATTGACGCGAGCTGTAGGTTCGCCTTGCCCCGGGCAGACGGTTTTGAGTGTTCCGCCGAGCAATAATGCTCAAGTTCAGAAAACCTTAAACCAAATCAATGCATTCGGCTTAAATCGAGCTTAGATTCGCATGCACTCAGCTCCCGCAGTGACAGTCAAGAACGAAATTCACCTTTCCCGAGATTTGTGTTATGATTGTTGTCTTGTCTTGTGGGTGCATGACGGGGCTAGAGGGGCGTTATGGCTGGCTTTGAGTTCGAGGTCGCGGACCACGACGAAGAACAGGTCCGTATCAGTGGGGTGGTGAAGTGGTTCGATCCCGGCAAGGGATATGGATTCATTGTCCCCGATGATCCCAATAAGACCGGGCTGAAGGACGTGCTGCTGCACGTGACCTCGCTGCGTAACGCCGGACGTGACTCCGCGCTAGAGGGGGCTGTGATCGTTTGTGACGTGATCCGCCGCTCTAAGGGCTGGCAGGTCGCCGAAGTCGTCGAAATCAATGAGGCCGCGGCTGCACCACCGGAGCGGCGGGAGCGTGGGCGTGATGACCAGGCCCAAGACAGCCGTCCCGTGCGCCGCGAGCGCACTAGTGGCTTTGACAGCCGTGCCGATCTTGCACCCACGGGCCATCGTGAGCATGCCAAGGTCAAATGGTTCAATCGCACCAAGGGCTATGGCTTTGTTGTGCGCGACCATGAACCGGGCGACATCTTTGTCCACATCGAAACCCTGCGCCGCAGCGGCCTGGATGATCTAACCCCCGGCGATGATGTGATGGTGCGCTTCGCCAATGGCCCCAAGGGCTTGGTGGTTGCCGAAATTTCGCCCGATTCCTAGTTCCCTTTCGGGGCCTGCAATTCTATCAGCTTGATCTGATAGAGCTTGCTCCAAAGCTTGCCAGTCACGAACAGTCGATCCCCCTTGGCGTCATAAGCGATGCCGTTCGGCACGTCCTCAGTGCCATTATGGTCCGACGGGGTGGGCAAGCCCTGCAGGTTGATACGGCCGACCACAGCCCCGGTGACGGGGTTTATTCGCACAATGATGTTGGTTTGCCAGATGTTGGCGTAGATCTCTCCCTTTACCCATTCAAGCTCATTGATATTGGTCACCGGTTCACCGCGAAAGGTGACGTGTATGCGGCCGGTTTCAGCCAGGGTGACGGGGTTGAGGAAACGGATTACATCTGTGCCGTCGCTCATAATGATGCGGCGTTCATCTTTGGTCAGGGCCCAGCCCTCGCCCTTATATTTGAAAGTCCCGCGCGGATTGAAGTTTGACGCGTCGTAGATAAAGCCGATCTGGTGCTGCCAGGTCAGCTGGATCAATTTATCGTTCCAGGTGACCATGCCCTCGCCAAAATAAGGGGCCTTCAAAGGCCGCTGCATCAGCACCTTGCCGGTTTCGAGCGCCACCTTGCGAATACCCGAATGCCCGACAAGGCCCGTGCTCTCCATCATATAGCCATCCTGGTAAAGCAGGCCCTCTGTGAAGGCGGCGGGATCATGAGGGAAACTGCGCACAACCTGAACGCCATAGACCCGGTCTGGTGGGGCAGGGCGCGGCTGGGCCGGCACGGTGCCGCCCATCTGGCTGAAGCCCAAGGCGGTTAGGGTCACAAAAAGACCCGGACGAAAACGAATGGACATGTTTAGCAGCTTAACGGAGCGATTAAGGCCTTCAAGCGGCGGGCGGCCTGCGGCTCGCATAGAGCCATGCGGCGATCCCGGCCATCATGCAGGCCCCGCCGATCACGGCCCGTTTCTGGTCGCCTGTCATCACACTGCCCGGCAGCACATTCATGCCCTGCAGGAACCAGATCACGCCAATCAGGATCAACAGGGTGGCGACAATTTTGATCACCAGCCTCATGGTAGCCTCCAAATTTATCGATCCAGCATGGCGCACAAGCGCGGCCGATGGCAATGTTTTCTTGCTCGAGTCTCCGCAGCGCTTTAGGCGTCTCCTTACAGTCGGAGCGTAGCGCAGCCTGGTAGCGCATCTGCTTTGGGAGCAGAGGGTCGCAGGTTCGAATCCTGCCGCTCCGACCAAGATTTGCAGGGGATAGATATGATTGCGCGAATCTACCGCCCGGCCAAGACGGCCATGCAATCGGGCAAGGCCAAGACGCGGGACTGGTTGCTAGAATTCGCCCCCGACAGCTCCCGCGTATCCGATCCGTTGATGGGTTGGACACAATCGAGCGATATGAACGGTCAGATCAAGCTCGCGTTCGAAACCCGTGATGAGGCCGTAGCCTATGCCCAGGCCCATGGATTGGCATTTCAGGTAACAGAGCCCAAGACGCCCAAGCGGATCATCAAGACCTACGCTGACAACTTTGCCCCTGGTCGAAAGCAGCCCTGGACCCACTAGGTCCTCACTGTGTAGGCGCGCGCCATTTCAGCGTGCGCTGAAAACGGTCTATGGATTGCGTGTTGCGGTCGCCAAACCCAGATTTCACCCTTGGCTGCCACGTGCGGCCGCCCTTAGCTCAATTGGATAGAGCACTCGCCTTCTAAGCGAGCGGTTGCTGGTTCGAGTCCAGCAGGGCGGGCCATGGCGGGAACGCCAGACGGCTTAGATGATATTGCCGTAGTCGATCCTAGACAGGCTCACGCCCTGCAGCATCACTACCGTGTCAGCGCCGGTATTGGGCGGATGTTCTGCGAACAGGTAGCTGTCGGTACCCACCTGGACCACGATATATTTCAACGCTGCACTGGTCACAAACAGAGCATTAGCCTGAGTTTCAGCGGTGGAAATCGAAAGCCTGTTTCGCCATTTTTGGTCTGCACGTGGACGTCAGGCGGTGGCGTAGGCCGCCAGTGCCTGATCGAGATCAGAGATCAAATCGTCTGGATCCTCGAGCCCGATTTGCAAGCGGATAACCGGACCACCAAGCCGCGGCTGAAAGACCCGGCAGGCGAACTGCGGATCGCCGGGAATGGCCAAGCTCTCGAACCCACCCCAACTGTAGCCCAGGCCGAACAGTGTCAGCGCATCGAGAAAGGTATCGACTGCCGCAGATGATCCTGGGCGCGCGATAAAGGACAGCAAGCCGCTGGCACCAGAGAAATCGCGCTTCCAGAGATCGTGACCGGGCGCGCCGGGTAGGGCGGGGTAGAGCACCTGCAGCACATTGCCGTGGCTTTCCAGCCATCGGGCAACGATCATAGCGTTGGCCTCGTGCCGTTCCAGGCGGGTGCCCAGGGTGCGCAGACCGCGCAGCATGAAGTAGGCATCATCGGGTGCCACAGCCCAGCCCATCTCCAACTGAGCGGCGTCGAGCAATTTGGCCACGGCTGGATTGGCCGTGGCGGCACTGCCCATGAAAACATCGGAATGCCCGCCGACATATTTTGTCAGAGACTGGATGCTGATGTCGATCTCATGCGCGATCGGCTTGAACAGCAGGCCAGCCGCCCAGGTGTTGTCGACGGCGGTCAAAATACCCCTTGCCCTGGCGGCGCGGGCTATGCCGGGCATGTCCTGCATGTCCATGGTCAGGGAGCCGGGCGTTTCCAGCATTATCAACCGCGTGGCGGGCGTGGCGAGCGCTAAGACGCCTTCGGCACTTAAGGCGGGTTCGAAATAGCGGGTAGACACACCGAGCCGCGCCAGAGCCGTGTCGCAGAACCGGCGCGTGGGACGATAGACACTGTCGGCGGCCAGGATTTCGTCGCCAGCCTTGACCACTGCCAGCAGGCTGCCGGTGATCGCTGCTAGGCCGGATGGGAACAGCGAGACATCGCTCGCGCCTTCCATCTCTGCCAAAGCGGCCACAAGCGCCTGATGCGACGCCAACCCCTGTCGGCCATAGGAAATCTGGCTGTAATCATGAATGGCTGCTGCATTCGGCAGCAATACGGTCGACCCACGCTGTATCGGCGGTCCAACCGTCTCGGCGAGCTTGGCTGAGGCCTTGTGCCGCGATCCATGGATCAGGCGTGTGTCGCGCTTCATCACGCCGGACCCGTAACGACCGGCGTATCTGACCGGCTGCCCCACTCGGTCCACGAGCCGTCGTAGACGGCGGCGGCATGGCCAACACGCGCCATGGCCAGGGCCAGAATTGAGGCGGTGACGCCCGTGCCGCAAGTCGCTGTTAGCGGTCGGTCGGGATCAATGCCGCTGTTGCGAAGGATCGCAAGAAGGTCGTCGCGTGGGCGCAGGGCACCGTTGGTGATCAGGTCCGTGAAGGGCAGGTTTTTGGCACCGGGCATGTGCCCTGAGCGAACACCGGGGCGGGGTTCGGGTGCGGTCCCTTCAAAACGCGCTAAGGCGCGCAAATCGACTACCTGCTCTGTTCTCGACTGCAGATGGGTGCTGACCTGTTGGATATCGCGCACGAGGGCGGGATCGAGTTTGGCGTCGAAAGGGCTAGGCTTTGGGCGCGAGGTGCCAGTTTCCAGTGGCCGACCTTCCGCCATCCATCGGGGGATGCCGCCGTCGAGGACGCAGACCTTATTGTGGCTCATAACCCTGAAATTCCACCAGGCGCGGGCTGCCGAGAACAGCCCATGCCCATCATAAACGACGATTGTGTCGTTTCCACCCAGCCCTAAACCGCCCGCGCGGATCGCAAAGGTCGCCGCGTCGGCAAGCATGTGCGGCAGGGTGCTGGACAGGTCGGACATTGCGTCGAGATCGAAGAAAACAGCCCCCGGGATATGGGCCGCCTCGAACATAGCCTTGGCGTCGCGTAGGTCACCCGGCATGAACCAGGTGGCATCGACCGGTTTGACCTGCGGATCGGTCAGATGATCGGCCAGCCAGTCGGTGGAGACCATCGGGTCGTTCATCGGGGTGTATCCATCCAGGCCGGGACCGGTAGGTTGCGCTCGCGCAGGAACGCGGGGTTGAACAGCTTACTTTGATAGCGCGAACCATGGTCGCATAGCAGGGTCACGATGGTGTGGCCGGGTCCCATGTCTCTGGCCATACGGATCGCGCCGGCCACGTTAATTCCCGCCGAACCGCCTAGACACAGCCCTTCATGCTGCACCAGGTCGAACACGGTTTCCAGCATTTCGCTATCGTCGATGCGGTAAGGCAGATCGATCTTCAGGCCTTCAAGATTGGCTGTAATCCGGCCCTGGCCGATCCCCTCAGTGATTGAACTGCCCTCTGATTTCAGCGCACCGTGGGCATAATAGTCATACAGCGCCGCACCATAGGGGTCGGCAAGGCCAATTTTTACGCCGGGTTTGCGGGCCCTCAGAGCAGCGGCGATACCGCTGAGTGACCCGCCCGATCCGACGGAACAGATGAACCCATCGACCTTGCCTTCGGTCTGTTCGAAGATCTCTGGGCCTGTGGTGTGGAAGTGGGCGTCGCGGTTGGCGGTATTGTCGAACTGGTTGGCCCAGATCGCCCCAGCCGGTTCTGTAATCGCAAGTTCCTGCGCTAAACGCCCAGAATAGCGCACATAATTACCAGGATTTGAATAGGGCAGGGCGTCAACCTCAACCAGTTTAGCCCCCAGAAGGCGAATGGCATCCTTCTTTTCCTGGCTCTGGGTGCGCGGGATCACGATGGTTGTCGTGTAGCCTAGGGCAGCGGCAACGAGGGCAAGGCCGATGCCTGTGTTTCCTGCCGTGCCTTCGACAATACGGCCGCCGGGCCGCAACAGCCCCTTGGCCTCAGCATCACGGATGATACCTAAGGCGGCGCGATCTTTAACCGACTGACCGGGGTTCATGAACTCGGCCTTACCGAGAATCTCGCAGCCGGTCGCCTCGCTAGCCCGGTGCAGCCGGATAAGCGGGGTATTGCCGATGGCTTGCAGGACGGAGGCGGCGATCATGAACGCCTTTTAAAGGCGGGCCGCCGCTGGGCCGCAATAGAAATCCTGCTTGAGGGGTCCAGATTAAGCCTTGGCCAAGGCGAGTTGAACCACATTGGTCCGCGCGCTGCGGAAGCCGGCCTCGCAATAGGCCAGATAGAACCGCCACAGCCGCCGGAACCTCTCATCGAAGCCCAGCGGGACGATGTGGTGCCAAGCCTCGTCGAATCGGCGCAGCCATTCAGCGAGGGTGTCGGCGTAGTCCTGGCCAAAGCGGCTGATCGTGCACCAATCCAAGCCAACGGTGCGGGTCTCGCGCCTTAGGCGTTCCTCGCTTGGCAACATGCCGCCCGGGAAGATGTACTTCTGAATGAAGTCCGACCGTCTACGATAGCCGTCAAATAGCTCGTCCTTGATGGTGATGATCTGCAATCCTGCCTGACCACCGCTTTTAAGCCGGTCGCGAACGGCGCTGAAATAGGTTGGCCAGTACTTCTCGCCGACGGCTTCAAACATCTCGATTGAGGCGATGCGGTCAAATTGGCCCGCCACATCGCGATAGTCGATCAGAAGAATGTCCACTTTCTCTGCCAAGCCATTATCGTACATACGCTTTTTGGCATATTCGTATTGTTCTTTTGAGATGGTGATCCCCGTGACACGTGCGCCCACCTGCTTGGCGGCGAACTCGGCGAACCCGCCCCAGCCGCAGCCGATTTCGAGCACGGTTTGGTCCTGGGCCAGGCCGATGCTGCGGGCTAGGGCGGCGTATTTCTCGGTCTGGGCGGCGGCTAGGTCTTGCCCTGGTTGCGTGTAGCGCGCCGCCGAATAGGTCATGGTCGGGTCAAGCCAGCAGGAATAGAAGGCATTTCCCAGGTCATAATGGGCGTGGATGTTCCGTTTGGAGCCTTGCTTGGTGTTGCTATGCAAGGCGTGCCGCAGGCTGTGTAACCAGCGGGAGAAGCGCGATCCCGAGCCCAGTTGCTCGATATTATCAAAGTTCAACGAAAACGCGCTCAAGAGGGCGGCGAGGTCTGGCGTATCCCATTCTCTCGCCATGTAGCCTTCGGCAAAACCGATATCGCCCGACATCAACGCACGGCGTATGCAACCAAAGTCCTTGATCGTCAGCTGCGCGTCCGGCCCTGGATTTTGGCCGACCAGTCGCAAGGTCTCGCCATTCGGAAGAATGAAGGTCAAGGCACCAAAGGACCACTTGCTGCCAGCCATCCGCACAGCCGTGCGGAATATGCCCGGCGCGCGCAGCCGGCGTATATCTTCCAAAAAAGCGGCGTTAACGCTCATTGGCGTTCAGTGTCATAATCACTTCCTGTACCACAAATGGCATCACCCGCGCGAATCGCGGCCTTGTTTCAGTTCGGCCTTCGCGTCACTTGTTCGCCCCACAGCCCCGGTGAGGGGCGGCACTGGAGCATGTCCATGACTGCAGTTACGCCCAATTCCGTCGTCGAGATGCGCACGGACAAGAAAATAGTCCGATTTGGCAATAGCGAGCGTCTGGCCTTCATAGCCGGACCCTGCCAGTTGGAAAGTCGCCAGCATGCGCTGGAAACCGCCCACGCGCTGGCTGAGATTGCCAAGCGCCTGGGAGTCGGGTTGATCTATAAGACCTCGTTCGACAAAGCCAACCGCACAAGTGCCGGTGCTGCGCGCGGGTTGGGTTTGGAAGGCGCGATCCCAATCTTTGCCGAAATTCGTGAGGTGACCGGACTACCGGTGCTCACCGACGTTCACGAAATCGAGCAATGTGCCTTAGCGGCTCTGGTCGTCGACGTTCTGCAAATTCCGGCGTTTCTAAGCCGCCAAACAGACTTGCTTGTCGCCGCTGCCAAGACGGGCAAGGCCGTCAACGTCAAGAAGGGCCAGTTCCTGGCCCCTTGGGACATGAAGAACGTCATCGCCAAATTGACCGACGCGGGCAATCCCAATGTGATGGCGTGCGAGCGAGGGGTGTCGTTTGGCTACAATACCCTCGTATCCGACATGCGGGCGCTGCCAATTCTGGCGCAAATAGGCTGCCCGGTGATATTCGATGCGACCCACTCGGTGCAACAACCCGGCGGCCTGGGGACCAGTTCTGGGGGACAGCGAGAGTTTGTACCTGTGCTGGCACGGGCTGCTGTCGCCGTTGGCGTAGCAGGCGTGTTTATTGAGACCCATCCCGATCCGGATCGGGCACCGTCTGACGGACCCAATATGGTGCCGATGAGCCAGTTCGAGGCCTTGTGCACTGAGCTTCTGGCCTATGACGCCCTGACCAAGGCGCGGAACGCCAAGGGGCTGTGATGGACCTCACCGCACTCCAATCCTTGCTGGGTGTGATCAGGCAGGCTCGCGTGGCCTGCGTGGGCGATGTGATGGTGGATCGCTTTGTCTATGGTGAGGTTGGTCGCACCAGTCCTGAGGCCCCTGTCGCCGTCTTAGCGCGGGTGCGCGAGGCTTCAATGCTCGGCGGTGCCGGCAATGTGGCCCGCAATGTTGCTGCACTTGGCGGAATAGCCGCCCTTGCCGGCGTGCTGGGCGAGGACCCCGCCGGATCTGACGCCCTGCGGATGCTGGAGTCCGAGGGGCGCATGGAGGGCCATCTGGTCAGCGTGCCGGGCCGACCGACCACCGTAAAGACCCGCTATGTCGCGGGTGGCCAGCAATTGTTGCGCGTTGATGCTGAAGAAATTGGGTCGCTGCCGTCGGCCTCCGCTGACAAGATGGTCAATGCCGTGCGCCATGCGGTGCGCGATGCCGGGGCGATCCTGCTGTCGGATTATGGGAAGGGCGCGGTCAGCGATGCGGTTATTGCCGCCTGCCTGGAGGCGGCTAGGCTTTCTGGCGCGCCGCTGATCGTCGATTCCAAGGCTCGCGGGTTGCACCGATATGGGAACGCCGCGCTGCTGAAACCCAATGCGGCCGAACTGGCGCATGTCACCGACATGCCGACCGATACGGATGCGCAAGTCGAGGCGGCCCTGGCCAATGCCCTGACGCTTTGCGACGTAGGCGGTATTCTGGTCACCCGTGCGGCGCGGGGCATGAGCCTGCTGCAGAGGGGTGGAGTTGTGTGCCACTTCCGCGGTTCGGCACGCGAAGTGTTCGACGTCTCCGGCGCTGGGGATACGGCCATTGCCGCGCTGGGCCTCGCCCTGGCCGCCGGCGCGGCGTACGGCGACGCTGTCGAACTTGCCTTGCTGGCGAGCGGCGTGGCGGTGAGCAAGGCCGGCACAGCCGTGGTCTCGCCGGAAGAGCTGATCGAGGCGGAGGTTGCCGCCCGGCTTGCGCCAGCGGAGGCCAAGATCGCCAGTTTTGAACGCGCGGCGCACCTGGCGGCGGTATGGCGGGCGCAGGGCCTGAAAGTTGGCTTCACCAACGGTTGTTTCGACATTCTGCACCGTGGCCACATTAGCTACCTGGTCCAGGCCAGAGGCTGGTGCGATCGGCTGATCGTTGGGATTAACAGCGACGCCTCGGTCAAACGCCTGAAGGGGGATAGCCGGCCGGTCAACGACCTGGACTCCCGCGCCGTGGTGCTGGGCGGCCTGAGCCACGTCGATCTAGTGGCACCCTTTTCGGAGGATACACCGCTGGCCTTGATTGAGGCAGTGCGGCCAGACGTTCTGATCAAGGGCGCTGATTATACAGAGGCCACAGTGGTTGGTGCTAAGGAAGTGCGCAGCTGGGGCGGGGTCGTGCAACTGGCCCCCCTGGTTGAAGGCTATTCCACCAGCGCTGCCATTGAGCGCATGGCAAAATTGGATGCGAACCGATGAGCCGTTTGATTTTGGTCACGGGCGGGGCGGGCTTCATTGGTTCCAACATTGCCGCCGCCCTGGTTGATCAGGGCTATGATGTTGCTGTCAGCGATCGCCTGCACAGCGCCGAAAGCGGCAAATGGCGCAATCTTGCCAAGCACGCCATCGCCGATTTCATTGATCCGGATGACTTGCCACACTGGCTGGCCGGGCGGGGTGCTGAGACCCAGGCCATCGTGCACATGGGGGCGGTATCTTCGACCACCGAGCCGGACGCAGACAAGATCATTCATTCCAACTTCACCCTGTCCCGCGATCTGTTCGACTGGTGCACGTCACACGGCAGACGGCTGATTTACGCTTCCAGCGCAGCGACCTATGGCGACGGCACCGGCGGGTTTGGGGACGACGACAGTCTGAACGCGCTGAAATCGCTGCGCCCGCTGAATGCCTATGGCTGGTCGAAGGCCCTGTTCGACATCTATGCGCGTCGCCAGGCGGATCGAGGGTCAGCGCCGCCGCAATGGGCGGGGCTGAAGTTCTTCAACGTTTATGGCCCAAACGAGGGTCACAAGGGCGCGATGAAGTCGGTGGTGGCGCAGATTTGGCCCACGATTGCCGCTGGCGGAACGGTGAAACTCTTCAAGTCGCACAATCAGAACTATGCCGATGGCGGACAACTGCGCGATTTCGTCTATGTGCGCGACTGTGTGCAGGCCATGCTTTGGCTGCTGGATAATTCCCAGGTCAACGGGGTGTTCAACATGGGCTCGGGAACCGCGCGGTCCTTCAACGATCTCGCCTCGGCAACCTTCGCGGCGGCTGGTCAGACGCCCGCCATCGAATTTGTACCGACGCCTGAAGTGATCCGCGACAAGTACCAATATTTCACGCAAGGGCCGATCGACCGCCTGCGCTTCGCTGGCTACGCCGCGCCATCGACGCCGCTGGAAGACGGTATCGCCGATTATGTGCGGTCTTATCTGAGTCAGGAGGAACCCTATCGTTAGGCCGCTACGCCTCAACCCGATCGACCGCTTGCGGGCGGTTTGGCTCTGGCTGTTCAGGTTATTTGGCGGCCGGGTTTGGCTTATGGCGACCGTCAGCGGATTGCTGACGGTGCTGATCGCTGGGAGTATCATCTGGCGGGACGATATCTTGCGCTCGCTACTCGATCCGAAAATTCCTTTCCAGACTTACACGCTGCCGCCCGCACCCAACTATGCGGATGCCCGAACCTGGGCCCTTATACCGAAAAATCCACGGGCCTGGACCGCGAACGATCCACCGGCCGACATCTTCTTTCTGTATCCCACTACCTATGACGGCGGTGCAGATTGGAACGGTGACATCGACGATCCGCGCGCCGAGCGGTTTCTGCGGAACGTTGCTCTGCCCAACTATGCCGGGCCATTTGCGCGGGTGGGGCGGGTTTTCGCGCCGCATTATCGCCAGGCTAGCCTCTACGCCATGATGACCCTGCGCGACGACGCGCGTGATGCGCGGCGGTTCGCCTATGAGGACGTGCGCGCATCCTGGCGCTATTACCTGGACCACCTCAACCTGGGCCGGCCCGTGATCCTGGTCGGGGTGGAGCAGGGCGGGGCTCTGGCCGCCCGGCTGCTCGCTGAGGAGCTTGTGCCGCATCCCGATCTGCTGGGACGACTGGCGGGGGCCTATCTGATCGAGACCGCCGTTCCCGCCGACGCCTATGGGCCGACCGCACCCGTGCCAGCCTGCGCCCAGCGCGCGCAGGCTGGATGTATCGTCGGTTACGCCATGGCGCTCGATGGCGACGGCGACCGTGCCGATGATATTCGAGGGCGCTCGTTGTTCTTCGACGCTCAGGGACATGGCCAGCTCGCGAATCTGGAGGGCCGCGCGCCGCTGTGCGTGAACCCGCTCATCGGTGCCCCAGGCGAAAGACAGGTGTCACAGCGGCTGAATCTGGGTGCGGCCAATGCGACCGGCTTAGAATGGGGCGTACGCCCCGCGTTTCTTCAGCGGCAAGTCTGGACCCAGTGTGCGGGCGGAATTCTTTGGGCTGGAAAGCCGCGCTCGACGTCGCTGCGTGAGACCGGTTCTTGGTCGGATACGCAAAAAGTACCAAATTACAATCTATTCTATGCCGATCTTGAAGCGGACGGACGCGCACGCATAGACGCCTTGCTTGCCCGTCCCGGCTTTGTGCTTCCGCCGGCGCCGATCGGCGGGGTCGTCAATGTGCGCAGTGTGCCGATCCATCGGATCGACTAGGGGCCAATGCCGCCCTGCTCGCGGTTTTTTGACCTAACGATGGAACTTGCGCCCACCACGGCAGAAGGCCCGCCTGGGCTGAAACGACAGTTAGTCGGCTTGATTTTCCACATCCGTCGGCCAGTCGAACAGGGCTTGCAGCACCTTGAGCGCTGCCCCGCGTTCACTTTCTAGGCCCGGATCGCGCGCAAGAACCAACCTGGCGTCATCGGCTGCGACCGCGATCAGGTCTAGGTGTGCGGCCGGATCAGCCAGACGATAGGCAGGCAGTCCACTCTGGCGCAGACCCAATGGATCGCCACCACCGCGCAGCTCTAAGTCCTTTTCGGCGATCAGAAAGCCATCGTCAGTGCGCCGCAAGATGTCGAGCCGCCTCTCCGCCGTCTCGCTGAGCAGTGGGTCATACAGCAGGATACAGGCGCTCTCCCGCACCCCCCGCCCGACACGGCCGCGAAGCTGGTGCAGTTGGGCCAGACCAAAGCGTTCGGCCTGTTCGATCACCATGATGCTGGCGTTTGGAACATCCACACCCACCTCGACCACCGTCGTGGCAACCAGGACCGACAGGCTTCCATCCGCGAACTGAACCATGACTGCGTCCTTGGCATCGCTCTTCATGCGGCCATGGATCAGCCCAACCTCCACCCCTAACGCCTGACGGAGATCAACGGCGCGGGCCTCCGCGGCCGCAAGGTCGCTGTCCTCGGATTCGTAAACCAGGGGGCAGATCCAGAAGGCCTGCGCGCCGGTTTTCGCTGCCGCTTTTAGGCGGGCCACCACTTCTGGTGTGCGGCGCGAAGGCACGGCGCGCGTGACGATAGGCGTTCGACCTGGCGGCTTTTCGTCAATACGAGAGATATCGAGGTCGCCAAACGCGGTCAGCTCAAGCGTGCGCGGGATGGGCGTGGCCGACATAACCAGCATGTGAACATCCTTGCCCTTGGCCAGCAGACGGCGGCGTTCGTTGACGCCAAAGCGGTGCTGCTCGTCGATTACTGCCAGGGCCAGGCTTTGATAGGCCAAATCGTCCTGGAACAAAGCGTGGGTGCCCACGGCCAAGGCGGCATCGCCATTCGCAAGTGCGGCCAGTTTGGCGGCACGAGCCGCCCCCTTGTCTCGGCCGGTCAGGAGTAGGACCTGAACGCCCTGCGCCTCTAGCGGCCCACGCAGGGTTTCATAATGCTGGCGAGCTAGGATCTCGGTCGGGGCCATCAGCACGGCCTGCTGGCCGCCGGCGATAACGTCGCCAATCGCCAGAAAGGCGACCACGGTCTTGCCCGAGCCAACATCGCCCTGGATCAGTCGCGCCATGCGTTCACCGCTCTGGAGATCGCCACAGATTTCGGTCAGGGCCCGAGTCTGCGCGCCGGTGAGCTTGAAAGGAAGGGCGGCTTCCAGCCTGTTGGACAGTTGGCCTGCCGGGATCGGTGCGGCTGGAAAGCGTCGCCGATCTGCGCGGCGGATCGCCAATGCTAGTTGGTGCGCCAGCAGTTCGTCGTAGGCCAAGCGTCGTCGTGCAGGGGATTGTGGCGATAGGTCAGCCTCGCCCAGTGGACCATGCAGTCGCTCTAGTGCCTCGCGCCAGGACGGGAAGCGCTCGCGAGCCAGCCAGGCGGCGTCTTGCCATTCGGGCAGGGCTGGCGCGTGGGTAAGGGATTCGGCTGCGAGTTTGTGCACAACGCGGGGCGTCAGGCCGGCGGTGGCCGGATAGATCGCCTCGACTTCGGGAATGTCGCTGCCGCGCTCAGGAGAGACGATGTAATCTGGGTGGGTTATCTGCAACTGCACCCCGAAGCGCTCGACCTTGCCGCTGACCAGACGGCGCGAACCGGGCGGATGCTGAACTTCCAGGCTAGCACCATAGTTTCCGAAGAAGACCAGGGTGATGAAGCCGGTTTCATCATGGGCGCGGATGCGCCGCGGGTGGCCGGTTCGTCCGGGCTTGATGTGATTGTCGATGGTCAGGTCAAAGATTTGCGCCTGGTCCTCGGCCGCTTGGGCGACGGTAGAACGGGTGCGCTGCACCAGGCGCTGCGGACTTAGGAACAGCACGTCGAGCACGCGAGGTCCGGCAAGCCGTTCAAGAAGCGGCTTTAGGCGCGGCCCAACCCCCTTCAGTGAGGCGGATGGCGCGAACAGCGGAAAGAGAATCTCCGGACGCATGCGGCAAACCTAGCCTTACAAGCCGCTCCGCCCTATACCGCGCCCTCCATGGATCATAATCGCCGCAAGAAAATTGTATTTCGCGCCTGGCATCGGGGTTTCCGTGAGGCGGACCTGATCCTGGGCGCATTCGCGGACCTGCGCCTGGCGACCATGAGCGAGGCAGAACTGGATCAGTTCGAGCTGCTATTGGAAGAGGCCGATCACGATATCTATAACTGGATTGCAGAGAAGGTGCCGACTCCACCCGAGTTTGAGACCGGGATCATGAGCGAACTCAAAGCATTCCGGGATAAATTTAGTGAAATTGCGGGGCCCCGTGGCGCCTAGTGCTGCGGAGCTGAAGGCCGTCAACAGCGACAGCGGCGGCCTCACCTTAAGTTCGGCACCCGAGGGGTTTGATGCCCTGGTGATGGCCGACATCGCGCGCGCGCGCGCCGGGCTTTCCGTATTTATTGCTCGCGATGGTGGCCGAGCCCAGGCCTTCATCGATGCGATGCGCTTTTTCGCGCCCGAGATGGAGTGCGTGCTTTTCCCATCTTGGGATTGCCTACCCTACGATCGTGTGGGGCCATCCAGCGCCTTAGCTGCTCAGCGAATGGCTGTGCTAGCGCGTCTCGCCAAGGGCTGGCTGACCGAACGGCCATCAGTCCTCGTGGCTGCTGCGCCCTCGGCGGTTCAACGCCTGCCGCCAGCCTCGGCGTTGCTGCGGGCGTCCTACACCGCCAAACCCGGCGCGGAGGTCAATGTCGCCGACCTGGAGCGCTATTTCGCGGTCAATGGCTATGCCCGCGCCAGCACGGTCAATGAGCGCGGTGAATTCGCCATCCGTGGCGGGGTGATTGACGTCTTTCCCCCGGCGGGCGAGGAGCCACTGCGACTGGATCTGTTCGGCGATACCCTGGAATCGATCCGCGCCTTCGATCCCGAGACCCAGCGATCAACCAAGCAATTACACGCTATCGACTTGGCTCCGGTCAGCGAGGTGCTGCTTGATGCCGACGCCATCTCGCGTTTCCGCAAGGGCTATCTGCAACGGTTTGGGGCACCGGGTGATGATCCGTTCTATGCCTCCGTCAGCGAGGGCGGACGGCGTGGCGGCATGGAGCATTATCTGCCGCTGTTCTACGGCGAAACCGAGACCCTGTTCGACTATCTACCGGCTACGGCCCTGGTCGGTATTGACCATCTGGCGACGCAGGCGCGCGACGAGCGATTGGCCATGGCCGAGGACGCGCATGACTCCCGGGTGCAGGCCAAGGGTAGCTATCGGCCGCTGCCGGTCGAGGATCTCTATGTCTCGGCACCAGAATGGAACCGTCGATTGGCGGAACGTCCGAGCCGCATCTTCACCCCGTTCCAGGTCGACGGGGCCTTAGGCAATGTGATTGATATGGGGGCCCGCGCCGGGCGCAGCTTCGCCGCCGAACGGGCCCAGGACAGTGTGAACCTGTTCGAGGCCGCCGCCGCTCACGCCTCGAAGCGGGCAGGGGAGGGCAAACGCGTCCTTTTCGCCTCTTGGACTGACGGTTCGTCCGAACGTCTGGGGCTGATGCTGGCCGACCACGGTATCCACAATATCGTCTTGTCGCCCTACTGGCAGGCCGCCAAGGCTGCCGACCCCAAGAAGCCCCAGCGTGCAGTGCTGCCGCTGGAAGCGGGGTTCGAGACCGACAATCTGGTGGTCATCTCCGAGACGGACATCTTGGGGGACCGCCTCGCGCGCCCACGCCGCAAGCGACGGGCGGCCAATTTCCTGGCTGAAGCCAGCGCCTTAACGCCCGGCGATCTGGTGGTGCACATTGATCACGGCATCGGCCGCTATGAGGGTCTAAAGACCTTGAGTGTGCAGGACGCACCGCACGACTGCCTGGAAATCCACTACGCTGGGGATTCCAAGCTGTTCTTGCCCGTCGAGAACATCGACCTGTTAACGCGCTACGGTGCTGAGAGCGATGGGGTGCAGCTCGACCGTCTTGGCGGTGCTGCCTGGCAGGGCCGAAAGGCGCGTGCAAAGCAGCGGCTGCGCGAGATGGCCGAGGGGCTGATTGCCATCGCCGCCGCGCGCGCCATGAAACAGGCGGAAGAAATCGACCCGCCCGCCGGCCTGTTCGACGAATTCTGCGCCCGCTTCCCCTATGACGAAACAGACGACCAACTGAACGCCATCGGCGACGTGCTGACCGACTTGGCCGACGGCAAGCCGATGGACCGGCTGATCTGCGGTGACGTGGGTTTTGGCAAGACCGAGGTCGCCCTGCGCGCGGCCTTCGTTGTGGCGATGAGCGGCAAGCAGGTGGCCGTTGTTTGCCCCACGACCCTGTTGGCCCGGCAGCACTACAAGACCTTTACCGAGCGTTTCCAGGGTTGGCCGATCAAGGTGCGCCGCCTCTCTCGCTTAGTCCCGACGAAAGAAGCCACCGATACGCGCGCCGAACTGGCAGCCGGGGAGGCCGAGATCGTGGTCGGCACCCATGCGGTGCTGAGCAAGCTGGTGTCGTTCAAGGACCTGGGCCTAGTGGTGGTCGATGAAGAGCAACACTTCGGGGTCAAGGCAAAGGAGGCTTTGAAGGGCCTTCGCGCTGACGTGCACATGCTGACCCTGACCGCCACGCCGATCCCACGCACCTTGCAGATGGCGCTGAGTGGCATCCGCGAAATGTCGATCATCGCCACACCGCCGGTCGACCGGCTGGCGGTGCGCACCTACATCAGCCCTAACGATCCGGTGACCCTGCGCGAGGCCCTGCTGCGCGAAAAGTACCGCGGCGGCCAAGCCTATTATGTGGTGCCACGGATCAAAGACCTGGAAGATATTGAACGGTTCCTCCGTGAGTATGTGCCGGAGGTGAAATTCACTGTCGGTCACGGCCAGATGGCACCGACCCAGCTGGAAGACGTCATGAGCGCTTTCTATGACGGCGAATACGACGTGCTACTTTCGACCACAATCGTTGAATCCGGCCTGGATATACCGACGGCGAATACCTTGATCGTGCATCGTGCCGATATGTTCGGCCTGGCTCAGCTCTACCAGCTGCGCGGACGGGTGGGCCGGTCTAAGGCCCGTGCCTATGCCTATCTGACCACGCCAGCGGAGAAGCAGATGACCCTCTCGGCGGAGAAGCGCCTCAAGGTTCTGCAGTCGCTCGATAGCCTTGGGGCTGGGTTCCAGCTGGCCAGCCATGACCTAGACATCCGCGGCGGCGGCAACCTGCTGGGCGATGAGCAGAGCGGCCATATCAAGGAGATCGGCGTCGAGCTCTATCAGCAGATGCTGGAAGACGCTGTGGCGGACCTGAAAACACGCGGCCTGGACGGCCTGAGCGAAGGTCTATCCGACAGGGGTTGGTCCCCGCAGATCAATACCGGGGCGGCGGTGCTGATCCCTGAGGCCTATGTGCCCGACCTGAATGTGCGATTGGCGCTGTACCGCCGCCTGTCAGAAGCCGAGCACGCGGCTGACCGCGAAGCCCTGGCGGCCGAGCTGATCGACCGTTTCGGGCCGCTGCCGCCCGAGGCGGACTCCCTACTCAAGGTCGTTGCCATCAAGGGACTTTGCCGCGAGGCCAATGTCTCGAAGATCGACGTTGGCCCCAAGGGGGCGGTGGTGTCGTTCCGTGGCGAAAGCTTCGCTGACCCGATGGGGCTGATCGCTGTCGTGCAGAAAAAGGCCGGGGTGTGGAAGGTACGCCCTGACAACAAGCTGGTGGTTCGCGGCGAATGGGAAACGCCCAACCAGCGGCTCAATGCGGCAGAGCGTATCCTTCAAGAGCTAGCTTTCCTGGCACGGAAGTCGGCTTAAGCCATCGGCGACCGCGCGGCTCTTAGCGGATACCTCGCCCTAATCGAGCTGGGCCGCGCGGTAGGATGGGCACGGCATTCTTTGCCGCTCGCTCCAGGGCCTTGGCCGCTCCTTCGTCGCCCTCTAGCTGCGCCACGCCAATATCGAACTCGGCGACAAAGGCCGGCTTGGTGTCGCCAGCCTCGAAAGCCGTGCAGGCGATAACTCCTGCGATCCGCTCAGCAGCGGCACGGGCGGCGGCCTGATTGGTGGCAGGCAGGGCCAGGGCGAAGACTTCCGGACCGAGACGGGCGGCCGTGTCTTCGACCCGCACCAGGCGGCCTATCATCGAGCCGATCTGCGGAATAGCGCGGTCCAGCCAGCCGCTGGCGCGGGCGGCAACGACCTCCGGCCGATCAGAGACCTTCAGCACAGCCACGCTCATTGGCCGGTTGCGCACGCGAGAGGCCGCGGCCAGACGCATGAGATGGGCGGCAAACAGGTTGCGGGTGAAAAGTCCGGTCGCGGCGTCCATAAGCCCTGAACTGCGAGCCTTTTCCAACGCAGCTCGGATCGTCTCGCCACGGCGATGGCTGCGCGCAAGTTCTATGATGCGCTTGGCGGTATCGCTTTCAGCCGTCTCTGGGCTGGCAATATCCGAGACCCCGCGGTGATAAGCCTCGGACATGGTCACGTAGGATGTGGTCTTCAGATAAAGAAAGGCCGGTACATGGAACAGCCGCGTGTTGCGACGCATCCCGCCGGCAATCGAGAGCGCTTCCTGCGAGTTGTCGCCGGCCCACAGGACCACGGCATCGAAAGGCCGCTCGTGCATATAGTCAAAGGCGGTGTAGGCGGTGAAGGCCCCCACCACATCGGCACCGTTGCGGGCCAAGATATTGCTGAGCGCCAGGAATTGCGGTGCGGGCTCTCCGATGGCCAGCACGCGGAACGGCGAGGCTGCATTGTCTGGAAGGTCGAGCCGTCGGCCGCGGTCGGCGAAGGTTTCCAAGCGAAGCTCGAACTCCTCCTCTGCCACTGCTGTGCGCACCAGGGCTTCAAGCCGCATGACGGCCTGTGCAGGATGCAGAGGCGAGGCCAGGGTCAGGTCGAACGCATGTCCCTGAAGTTCTGGACCTGGCTCGCCAATGGCGATGACCGGCAGGCGGCGCGGCGCACAAGAGGCCTTAAGTCGGCGCGCCATGGTTAGGGCGTCGTGGCCGCCCGACGCAATATCGACAATCACAGCCTCAATCTGAAGGTCGCCCAAGGCGGCCAGGGCGGCATAAGGCCCGCGAGCGGTGATGGTGCGCCAACCAAGCCGGTCTAGGCCCTCGGCAAGAGAACCCGCCAGCGTATCATCGCGCGCTACAATCAGGACGCGGGCGTTCACAGACAAAAAATCAACTCCCGCCACCCGCCCATGGCTGGGTTCGCTGATCATCAGCATAAGCCTTACACGGCCGCCCGCCAGGGTTTTTTGCGGGTAAAAGTCGCAGCGCAAGCTGGCGCTTTTGCGGGCCCGATCTGATGCGATCCTGACATCACTTCCGAGTACGTGGTTGCATTCTTTGTGGGATGGCTAGCCCGTCTTGATTAGGGGCTGCAGGCACCGCACGTTCAGGTCTGGGGGTTTTGGCTTTACCCGTTCAGCGGTCGCGGGCAAGCATGCGCCGCAATGATTCAGCCACGTCGCACGCTCTCTAACCTCGATCCGTTTCTCACCATGCGAGTAGTTCTGATCGTCGCCGGCAAGGCGCTCAGCCGTATTTGGGGGCGGGACGTGATGCTCTATGTTGGCGGGGTTTCGTTCTTCTCACTATTGGCGGTATTTCCGGGTCTGTCGCTAGCGATCGGGATTTACGGGCTATTTCTCAGCCCGGAAAAGGCAGCGGAAACCGCCGAGCAACTGACCCGCGCCATGCCGGCCGGCGCTAGGGTGCTTTTCACCGATGAATTCCAGCGCCTGGCCCATACGCCCCTTTCCGCCATCTGGAGCCAAAGTGGCGTGGCCCTGATCATCGGGCTCTATGCGGCCCATCGTGGGTTCAAGGCCATTCTGGCGGGGCTTACCTTCATCCATGAGGAAAAGGACCAGAGGGGCTTCTTTGGGTTCAACTTCATGGCCTTGGTTGTTCTGGTCTGTGCGATCATCCTTCTGGCATCGCTTTCGGCCCTGTTTCTGGCCCTGAGACTGCTGGCAACGACGCTTAACCTGCGCCCCCTCGCGGGCGTTTCCTGGTTTTTCAGCGAATGGACCTGGGCCAGCATCGGCGTGACCTTCGCCATGACCTTGATCTACCGTTACGCCATGTCGCGCCGGCCGACGCCCTGGAGGGCTTCAATGGTCGGTGGCTTTTCGGCGGCCTTGCTGTGCCTGGCGGCGTCGTGGGCCAGTGCGTTTTATGTGGAGCAGGTGGTGTCGCTGGGCGCGACCTATGGTTCGGTGGCCGCGATCATTGTGTTCCTGATCTGGCTGTCATGGAACGTGAATGCCATCTTCCTGGGCGGGGCGGTGGCGACGGAGGTTGAGATCGCGATGGCCGACGAAAAACGGCGTCAGCCTTTCTGAATTAGGAAGCTGATCGCGCCGTCCTGTTCGGTGACGTCGAGCACGGTCGCGCCGGTCTGGCCGGCGAAATGCGGGACGTCGATCCGCGCAAGCGGATCATCGGCCAGCAAACGCACCTGGTCTCCACCCGCCATGGCTTCAAGGGCCCGACCCAGTCGCAAGGTCGGCACGGGGCAACGATGGCCGCGTGCGTCTACGAGCAGCGGAACGCTCACGTCAGGGCCCAACACAATCCCATGGCGAACGCGGGTCGAATTAACAAGCTAGGGTTCATCACGACAGCGGCAACCTTGTGTCGCGGCTAGGTCAATTGCAACCGCATCGGCGACCTCAGGATCACGAAACGCTGCTCAAGAAGCGCCAAGCCGCCAAACATTAGGCCAACATAGGCCAGATCGCCGATCAAGCTGTTGCGCAAGAAGGGAAGGGCGGCGGTAAAGCATTCGCCCAGACCCGCGAGTGTGCGGGGGTACAGTTCGCCTATGCCCCAGACGCCGAGATTGCTCAGGGTAAAGAACAGCACCGAACTGGTCACCGCCGCGCCCGCGATCCAGGCCGGATGGCGATTGCTATTCAGTCCTAGCCCAATCAACGCGATCAGCCCGAAGCTCAGATAGACCACCGGCATGATAGAATAGAACCCAAGCACCAGGTCGCTGAGAAAAAGCGCCGTCAATGGCGCAAGGATGGCTAGACGCTTGTCATCAAACTGGCTCCCCCCAAACAGGGCCAGCGCCGCGATCGAGGTCATATTCGGCGGATGAGGTATGAGGCGCGTCGCCGCGGCGGCAAGCACCATCAACATCAGGGTGTAGAGGCGAGGGCGGGTCATGAAGGTCTTATTGCCACTTTTGCCCCTCGGCGGAAACCCCCACGCGGCTATTGAGCGTAATGCATGCGGCGCACGTGGCGACGGTTGACCCTATGGCGAACTACATCTATGCGCAGCCCTGCCACGGGTTCCTCGAAAGAGGATCAAAAGGGAACCGGGTGAGAAACCCG
>Ga0114978_10001177_pt1 | contig 22079 bp, 16 predicted proteins | sample S_140212_EF_Meta_FD_87027 | JGI IMG/M metagenome (GOLD analysis project Ga0114978, IMG submission 87027) | Freshwater microbial communities from Lake Simoncouche, Canada to study carbon cycling - S_140212_EF_MetaG | ecosystem: Environmental > Aquatic > Freshwater > Lake | place: Lake...
ACGTTGATCGGTCCGATGGCACCACCCCAGCCGAGGTAGAAGTAGTCATTCCATTCCGCCGGGGTGATTGACAGCAGGTCCGCGAAAGTAGTCAGTTCCACCTGAGCCGCAGACAACGCGTTCGGGGTGGGGGTCAGGTTCGGTGCGATTGCCGGAGAAGCGACGGCGATCGCGGCGGCGGTCGCAAGTGCTGCGGCCGTGATCAGAGGCTTGGTACGAGTCGCCATGGTGCTGATACCCCTTTTGTGTGTCGGTTCGCGCCAGTCGCAGCGAACTCGTCGGTTTGATAACACTCAACCTAGGACAATGACATGATAGTACGGGCAGGTTTGCCATACGGCAAACGGAACCGCGCGATTTGCCGCCAAGCGGGAATCCGGACGTTGCTGACCATTGCCTAACAGCTGTTGCTCACTAGTTTCTCAGTTTGCCCTCAGGATTTACCGATCCTCGGCATGTTTGCCAGAGACCGAAAATCTACCTCAGCCCTGAGCGAAATTCTCAAACGCCGGGTGAGCCGTCAGCAAGCGTAGATTCATACCCTGAGTGACTGTGAGCACGCGATAACGAACAGATACCGAAAGCCGAGCAACCCCTGGCTCCCGCGCGGGCCTATATGGACCGACATTCTGCCGACTCCCGCACCCGAAAGCCCTCAGCGTCGGCGGCGTCGCGAGCGCAGGTAGTCGCCGACCACCGCCGCACCCAGTCCGTCGAGTTCGGGCACCACCACCCGGCCCTCCACGCGGCGGGCTATCTGGTCGATAAACCGCGCCAACCCCGGATCGTCGCCCAGTCGGAAGATCGTGACCTGGGCGCCAAGGCGGGCCACCTCGTCGAAGCCGCGCACGGTGTGCGCGATCGTCCGGGGATGCGGCGGATAGTCGAAGAACACCGAGGTTCCGTCACTGCCGTAGTTCTCCAGGTGCGCGGTCGGCTCACCATCGGTGACCACCAGCACCACCGGTTGGGCGTTGGGATGCCGACGCAGGTGACGGCTCGCGAGTGCCAGTGCGTGGTGCAGGTTGGTGCCCTGCTCGTAGACGCCCTCCAGGCCGGTCAGTTCAGCAGCGCTCACCGTGCGGGCATGCCGGCCGAACGCGATGATCTGCAGCGCATCCGAGCGAAACCTCGTACTCACCAGATGACTGACAGCGAGTGCGGTCCGCTTCATCGGCAGCCACCGGTTCTCCATCACCATGGAAAATGAGGTGTCGACGAGCAACGCCACCACGGCCTGGCTGCGGGTCTCGGTCTCAGAGACCTCGACGTCGTCGACGGCGATCCGAATCGGACCGTCTGACTCGCTGCCAGCACGACGAAGTACGGCATTGGTAATGGTTCGGGTCACATTCCACGGCTCAGTGTCACCGAAAGCCCATGGGCGGGTAGCGCCGGTCAGCTCGCCGGCCGCCCCTGAGCGACGGGTTTCCCGTTCGCCGTGCCGACCCGAAAGCTGTTGGGCCACATCGCGAAGCGCGGCCTGCCCGAGCTGCCGCATGGCCTTCGGGGACAGCCGCCACTGGCCGTCGGAGCCACGGTCCAGGAAACCCTGATTCATCAGCGCGCGTTCCAACTCCGCCAGCGTGCGGGCGTCGACGGCGGCATCATCACCGAGTTGGCGGGCCAGCGCATCGAGGTCGACATCATCCATGGTGGCACCGGCGTAGCTCTGTGACAGCTGCTCGGCCAACTGATCGAGTTCGCCGATGTCGGCTAGCGCCTGCGCACCCTGCCCCATGCCCAGCGGGTTGTCACCGGAGAATTCCGAACTGCCGTTCCAGTCCTCCCCCGGCCGGGCCGCCTGCAGGTGGCCGTCGAGCTTGCTCAGCGCGTTCATCAACTGCGGCGAGCCGAAAGCCTGCTGCGCCAACGCATCCAACTCGGCACGCTGCTCGGGAGTCAGGCTGTTGCGGAAGCGCTGCGCGGCTGCGGCCCGCTTGGCGAGAGAGTCCAGCAGCTCGTCGACATTGCGCGGGTTTTCCGGGAAGTACTGGCCGTGTTTGGCCATGAAGTTGTCGAAGTCTTCATTCGTGTCCTCACCACTGGCGTGTTTGTCCAGCAGATCGTTGAGGTCGTCGAGCATGTCGTTAACCGCCTGGCGGTCTTCGTCACTGGCGTTCTCGAGTGCCTGCTTCATGCCGGCGAAGCGTTGATCAAGTATCTCCCGGCCGAGCAGATCCTTGATCTGCTCGTATTTCTGCTTCGCCTCGTCGCTGCGCCATTGATATTCCGAGAGTTCCTGCACCGCCTTGGCCGGTGACGGCGGAAGGGACTCGATTTGCATTTCCTGGAAGCGCGCGTCGTCATCCAGTGCTCGGGCCAATTCCTTACGCTCGGCGAGTACGGCCTCGTCGAGCAGCTTCTTGATCTCCTGCAGCGTGCCGTCGAGGTTGTTGCGCGACAACAGTTCTCGCCGCCTGCGATTGACCTCGGCTGCCAACCGGTCGGCGCCTTTCATATTCTTGTTGCCGCGGCGCAGTAACTCGGCCAGTGCCCGGCGCGGGGAGGTGCCCTCCATGACGTCCTGGCCGATCTGTTCAAGCGCTTCACGCAGATCCACCGGTGGAGCCAGCGGATCCGGCCCTCCGGTGTAGGCGGTGTATTTCGAATCCCTAGCCATAGACGGTTTCGCCCTCGGCGGTGTTCTTGTCGATCTTCTTCGCCAGGTACAGCGCTTCGAGCGCCAACTCCAAGGCGGCGGCGCGTTCACCGTCGGTGCTCGCATTGAGTCTTTCGGCGATCTTATCGACCACCGGCAGGCCGGGCAGGGCTGCCAGGACGTCCTTGGCCGGCACCTGCTCGCCCGTCGTCACCGCCGAGCCGCCCTCGACCGCGGCCAGCAGTGGCCCGACGTCAATGCCGCCCAGCGCCTTCTGCGCGGTGTCGGCGGTGGCACGGCGCAATAGGTGTTCGAGCACCGCGAGTTCGCGGCCCTCTTCGCCGGACTCAAACTCCAGCTTGCCGCGCAGCACGTCGATCACGGTGCCAAGATCGACCACCCGGGCTACCGGATCGTCCTCGCCGAGCAGCGCACCACGGTGCCGGGCCGAGGCCGCCACCGTCTCAGCCGCCGCGATGGCGAAGCGCGCCGAGACCCCGGACCGCTGATCCACCGAATTGGATTCCCGCAGATAACGCGCGAAACGGGCGACGATCTGCAGCAGGTAGTCCGGCACCGTGGCGGTGAGGTGTGCCTCCTGGCTGATGACTCCCACCTCGGCATCGAGTTCGCGCGGGTAGTGGGTGCGGATCTCGGCACCGAAGCGGTCCTTGAGCGGGGTGATGATGCGGCCGCGGTTGGTGTAGTCCTCCGGGTTGGCACTGGCCACGACGAGCACGTCCAGCGGCAGGCGCAGGGTGTACCCGCGAACCTGGATATCGCGCTCCTCCATGACGTTGAGCATGGACACCTGGATGCGCTCCGCAAGGTCGGGGAGTTCGTTGACCGCGACGATGCCGCGGTGTGCGCGCGGGATGAGCCCGTAGGCGATGGTCTCGGGATCGCCGAGGGTGCGGCCTTCGGCCACCTTGATCGGGTCGATATCGCCGACGAGGTCGGCCACGCTGGTGTCCGGGGTGGCGAGTTTCTCGGTGTATCGCTCGCTGCGGTGCCGCCACGCCACCGGCAACGCGTCGCCGAGTTCGCCGGCCCGGCGGATCGACTCCGGCGTGATCGGTGTGTAGGGATGCTCGCCGAGTTCGGCGCCGGCGATCACCGGCGTCCACTCATCGAGCAGGTTGGCCAGCGAGCGCAGCAGCCGGGTCTTGCCCTGGCCGCGTTCGCCGAGCAACACGAAGTCGTGCCCGGCGATCAGCGCACGCTCGAGTTGCGGCAGCACGGTGTCTTCGAATCCGAAGATGCCGGGCCAGACGGTGCCGCCGGCAGCCAGCGCTGCCAGGAGATTTTCCCGGATCTCTTCTTTGACGCTGCGTTCGGCGTGGCCGGAGGCCCGTAACTCGCCGAGGGTGCGGGGAAGGTTTTCGGAGCCGGTGCGGGGTGCAGTCACGCCCCCCACGCTAGACGGTCAGCGAGTAACGACCACGCCAGTCCCGCTGACCGATGCATGACGACTTCCGTCCTCGTTCGCAAACTGGGGAAATCAGTGCGCGAAGTGCCGTGCCCCGGTCAGATACAGCGTGATGCCCGCGGCGGTGGCGGCGGCGGTGACCTCGTCATCGCGCACCGAACCACCGGGGTGCACGACGGCCTTCACGCCCGCGGCAGTCAGGGTTACCAAGCCGTCGGGAAACGGGAAGAACGCATCGGACGCGGCAACCGCGCCGCGCACCCGGTCACCACCGCGTTCGACCGCGAGCCTGGCCGCGTCGACCCGGTTCACCTGTCCCATCCCGACACCGACAGTGGCACCGTCGGCGGCGATGACGATCGCGTTCGACTTCACCGCGCGACAGGTACGCCAGGCGAAGCTCAGGTCCGCCAGGGTAGCTTCGTCGGCTGCAGAGCCGGCCGCAAGCGTCCAGTTGGACGGGTCATCACCCGGTGCGTCGACGGCGTCGCGCTGCTGCATCAGCAGGCCGCCGCCGATCTGGCGGATCTCCACCCCGCCGACCTCAGGCTCCCCGGCCACGAGTACCCGAATGTTTTTCTTGCCGGCGAGGATCGCGACCGCGCCCTCTTCGTAGGCCGGCGCGATGATCACCTCGGTGAAGATCTCCGAAACCTGTTGTGCCATCTCGACGGTCACCTCGGTGTTGGCCGCGATGACCCCGCCGAAGGCGCTCAACGGGTCGCATTCGTGGGCTTTGCGGTGGGCGTCGGCCACCGATGCGTTCGAGACCGCGATCCCGCACGGGTTGGCGTGTTTGATGATGGCCACACAGATCTGCTGGTGATCGAAGGCGGCCCGCCACGCCGCGTCAGCGTCGGTGAAGTTGTTGTAGCTCATCTCTTTTCCGTGCAGTTGCTCAGCTTGAGCCAGGCCGGGCCAGCCGATGTCATCGCTGTAGAGCGCCGCCTGCTGGTGGGGGTTCTCGCCGTAACGCAACACCGAGGTGCGGCGCCAACTGCGACCGAACCACGGCGAAAGGAACTCCGGTGCGCTCCCCTCCTCCGGCGCCAAAGTGGACCCCATCCATCTCGCCACCGCGACGTCATAGGTTGCAGTGTGGCGAAACGCCAACGACGCCAACTTCTTTCGTTCCTCCAGTGTGAACCCTCCGCCCCGCACTGCGGCGAGCACACCGTCGTAGCCCAATGGCTCCACCACCACGGCGACGCTGGCGTGGTTCTTAGCAGCGGCGCGCACCATTGACGGCCCACCGATGTCGATCTGCTCGACGCACTCGTCGATCTCAGCACCGGAGTCCACCGTTTCGCTGAACGGATACAGGTTGACCACGACGAGGTCGAAGGGTTCGATCTTCAGGCGCTCAAGCGCGGCGACGTGCTCCGGGTTGCGGGTGTCAGCCAGCAGTCCGGCATGAACATGGGGATGCAGTGTCTTCACGCGCCCGTCGAGTATCTCGGGGAAGCCTGTGACGGTCTCGACCGCGGTGACCGGAATCCCCTTGTCGGCAATCGTTTTCGCGGTCGAACCGGTGGAGACGAGTTCTACCCCGGCCTCGTGCAAGCCCTTGGCGAGCGGGATCAGTCCGCTCTTGTCGTAAACACTGATGAGTGCTCGTCGGATGGGCCTGCGCCCGATCAACGTCTGCGCCGTCATGGTTGCATCATTCCCAGGGTTGCCTTTCGTCCAGTCCAGACCACACCGTGGATCGCCAGTGCAGCCAGCACGTCCACCAGCAGTCGTCGCTCGACCACCTTGATCCGTTCGTGCAGTTGTTGTTCATCATCGCCGTCGCGAACCTCGACCGCGCGCTGAGCCAGAATCGGACCGGTATCCACTCCGGCGTCCACCAGGTGCACGGTGCATCCGGTGACTCTGACGCCGTAATCGAGCGCTTCGGGAACCGCATGCGCTCCCGGAAAGGCCGGCAGCAATGCCGGATGCGTGTTGACCACCCGACCCAGGAAACGCGAAAGGAACACCGGTCCAAGTATTTTCATGAAACCCACCGACACGATCAGGTCGGGTGCGTGCTGCTCAGTGGCAGCGGTCAGCGCGGCATCCCATGCGCAGCGGTCGGGGTGATCACCGAGTCGCACGCGGTAGGACGGGATCTGCGCGGTGGCCGCGATGTGTTCGGCCGGGCAGTCGCGGTCGGTTCCGACGGCGACGACCCGGGCCGGATAGTCACCGACGGCAGCCTCGAGCAGCGATCGCAGCAGCGACCCGGTCCCCGAGGCCAGCACCACCAGTCGCGCCGGCGCACTCGGCGGCACGCGGATCGGTTCTGGCACGGCGATGAGCCTAGCGGGAGCCTGTTAACCGGTGCCGGCAGGCGGTTGGGGTCGGCGCGGTCGGCGACTCGCCTCGATATCGTCGTCGACGAACATCAGATCCTCCACATCCTCGGCGTCCGGCGCCGGCTTCACCGGGGGCGGCGGCGGGCCGGGTTCCGGCTCGGGTTCGGGTTCAGGTTCGGGTTCCGGCCGAGGTTCCGGGTCCGGATCGGCTGGAGCATCGGATTCAGGCTCCTCGAGTGTGTTCTCAGGGCGGGATTGCTCGTCGTTGTCCGCCGCGGACGCACGCTCAGCTTCGAGATCCACGGGTGCTTCGGGGTCCCCAGGTGGTGCGAGGTCCGGGGTGTCAGTCATCGGCTCGGACTGATCGTCGGTCGGCACCGGTGTGGCTTCCACCGGGCGCACCACCTTCCTGGGCCGGGGGCTGACGCCGCCGGCCATCACCACGGTCAGACCGCCGACGACGAAGAAGCAGAGGAACGCTCCGGGCGCGAACGTCGACTGATCGACGCCGACGCGGCCGAAGTTACCCAATTCGCCGCCGGCGGCGGCGCCCAGCAGGGCCAGGCTTATCGCCGCCAGCAGTGCGGCCACCGCAAGTTTGGCGAACGCCATCGGAAGCGGCAGTGGGCGCCGCGCACACTGCTGGCCGATCGCCACACCCGCGGCCGCGCCGATGATCAACAGGGCCACCCACACCGGACCCAGGGGCGGAGTGGGCGCTGCAGCCAGGATCGGCAACGCCGGGATATCGCCACCGAACACGGTGAAGGCGCTGAACGTCGCGAAGCCGATGTGGGCGCTGGAACCCACCGCGATCGCCGCCGCACCCACCACCACGTTGGGTAGGTACAGCAGCGACATCAGGGCCAGGCTCAGCTGGCCGAAGAACGAGTCGGTGATGCCGAACAGTTGGTGCATAGTCCCCCAATGCACCACCAGCGACGCCGCGACGACCACACACGAGAGTGCCAGCAACGCGGCGATTCCGACCATCGCCGGGCGCACGGTATCGGTCAGCCAACTCGGCAGGCCGAGCCTCGACAGTTCGCGTCGGCCCACCCTCGACCCGACCCCGATCAGCGTGCCAAGTCCGTGCACCGCAAGCACTCCGGCGAAGGCACGCAACGCATGTGGCGTCTGCAATACGGTAAGGACCGACGCTGCGTCGTGCACGACGGCAAGCGCGATCGCCGCGATGAGGAGTGGTCCGCCGAGTGCGGACCCGACGATCCAACGCACGACGAACCATGAGCCGCGCGGCGGGGTGATCTGCGCGGTGCCGCGCGCAGTCGCCCAGACCATCAGTGCCGCCGGAGCCAGTGGCAGCACACCCAACTGCTGCCCGCCGATCGAGACCGGCACCAGATGCACCGCCAACCACATGCTGGCAACCGCACCCAGAGTTCCGATGAGATCGCTATTGGCGACCACGAGTTGGACGAGGGTTACCGCGGCGATGACGACAAGTGCCACCAGCGACGGGCCGAAGGCCACCCGAACCAGGTCTCGGGGCTGTGGGAGGCCGACTGCCGGTGGCAGCCTGCCCTGGATTGGTCTCACTCGTCGCGCGGTTTCAGGCGAGTGGCGTGCGATGCCCGGTCAGGACGACGACGTCGGACCCGACGGCGGCTCTGAGGACATCGGCGGTTGGCTTGAGACGGCCGCGGCTGTCGGCGAATAGCTGGCGAACCCGGTAGGCGGAGTCTCCGGGGAGTTATCGACCGGGCCGTCGAGGGGGGCATACCCACCTGCCCCACCTGCCCCACCTGACACCGGCGCCGTGGGGTAGCCGCCCGGATACTGCGTCGGATAGCCGGGCCGCTGCGCCGGACCGTGGCCTCCCGGCTGCCCGTAATACCCGCCGGGCGGGGGCCCGTACTGGCCGTACTGTTCGTACCGGGGACGCGGCGCCGGCAGCGTGAGAACGCCGGCCTCGAACAGCAATGCGGCCACTGCCGCGATCGCCTGCAACAGGGTGAAGGCCAACACCAGCCACAGCGCCCAGCCGATCGAGAATCCCTTCGGCCGGTTGAATACCTGGCCGAGGGCCAGCAACACACCCAGCACCGCGGTCACCGCGACCACGGCGGAGTAATTCTTGGATTTGGGCAGCAGGCCCACTGCGGCCAGCAGAGCGGCAAGAAGCGCGGCCACGGTCCAGTAGCTCAGGCCACTGGCGGTGAACTCGGCTCCGCCGAACGGGCCGACATTGGTATTGATGCTCAAGAGCGGACCGAAGCTTGCCAGGTACGCGGCCAGACCCAACGCCACCACACCCGCGGTCAAGTACATCGGCAACCTGCTGGGCCCGGCCGCCGGCGCCGGGTACGTCGGCGCAGTCGGGGCGCCGTAGCCGCCTGGCTGCTGCGGCGCTGGGTAGCCGGGGTTGGTGGGAGGGTAAGTCATGGCCTCACGCTATCGCACCACCGTCTCCGCGCGGCCGACACCGGGCGTGTCAGCGCAGGCCGCAGCTTGCCCCCGGTACTGGAACACGTTCTAATCTGTGGATGGATTACGGGCTCGTTCTTTTCACCAGCGATCGCGGGATCACTCCGGCGGCGGCTGCGAAGCTCGCCGATGATCACGGCTTTGCGACCTTCTACGTGCCCGAGCACACCCACATCCCGGTGAAGCGGGAAGCCGCGCATCCGACGACAGGTGACGAATCGCTGCCTGATGACCGCTACATGCGCACGCTGGACCCGTGGGTCAGTCTGGCCACCGCGGCGGCCGTCACCTCGCGGGTGCGGCTGTCCACAGCCGTCGCTCTGCCCGTCGAACACGACCCGATCAGCCTGGCGAAAACGATTGCCACCCTCGACCATCTATCCGGGGGCCGGGTCAGCGTCGGCGTCGGGTTCGGCTGGAACACCGACGAACTCGCCGACCATAAGGTTCCGCCCGGCCGACGCCGCACAATGCTGCGCGAATACATCGAGGCAATGCGTGAACTCTGGACTAGTGAAGAGGCCTCATTCGAAGGCGAGTTCGTCAACTTCGGACCGAGTTGGGCCTGGCCCAAACCGGTGCAGGCCCACATTCCGGTGCTCGTCGGTGCGGCCGGCACCGAGAAGAACTTCGCGTGGATCGCGCGCTCGGCCGACGGCTGGATCACCACCCCGCGCGATTTCGACATCGACGAACCGGTGAAGGTGCTCAAGCGGTCCTGGGCCGAGGCCGGACGCGAGGGCGCCCCGCAGATCGTCGCGCTGGATTTCAAACCGGTGGCCGAGAAGCTTGCGCACTGGCGGCAGATCGGGGTCACCGAGGTTCTGTTCGGACTGCCCGACAAGTCGACCGACGAGGTTGCCGGATACGTGGAAAGGCTGGCCGGCAAGCTCGCCGCGATGGCGTGACAGCTACGGGTTAACCGCGGCGGGCGATTCGGGCAGTACCTGCCCGCCGTCGACGGCGATGGCCTGTCCGGTGATGTAGCCCGCCTCGACGGTGGCGAGGAATGCTGCAAGGTAGCCGATGTCCTCAGGTGTGCCCAGCACACCGGCGGGGATCGCGCGAACCATCCCGGCGATGTAGTCCTCGCCCATATCGGCCAGACCTTCGGTGAAGATATTGCCCGGCAGCACCGCGTTGACGGTGATACGCCGCGGCGCGAGTTCGATGGCGGCCGTGCGCATGAAGCCCAGTTGCGCCGCCTTCGACGCCCCATAGTGCGACCAGCCCGGGAATCCGGTGATCGGACCGGTGATTGACGAGGTCAGGATCACCCGGCCGCGGCCCGACTCCGTCAGCGCGTCCAGGCAGGCCTGCACCGTGTAGACGGTGCCCTTGACATTGACGTCGAGCACCTCGGCCAACTGAGCCGGCGTCATCGTCGCCAGCGGCGCCTCGGGGAAGATACCGGCGTTGGCACACACCACATCCAACCCGCCGAACTCCGCCACGACGGCGGCTGCGAGGGCGGCACACGAGTTCGGATCGGACACATCGGCGGGTACCCCGAGGACCTTCCCGGAACCCTTGGTGTTCAGATCGGCGACCGCGATGTTGATCTCCGCAGCCGATCGGGCTGCGACCGCCACATTGGCACCCGCGGCGGCGAACACCGATGCGATCCCCCGGCCGATGCCCTTGCTGCCGCCGGTCACCAGAACCGAGATTGAACTCAAGTCAAACATGTTGTATCCCTTTCCGTTTTCAGCATCGCGATCCGAAGATCGCTTCGCGCAACCACGAGCGGTCATGGAGATAACGCTCGGCGAGCCGGGCGGTGTTGGGGGCGAAATCCTCGCCGACGCCGATCGCGGAATCGGCGTCGAAGTGCGATGCGATCCACGCCGTCAACATGATCCGGCGCATCATGACGAAAGCCGGTATTAATTCCAGATGATCCGGCGCGATGGTGCCGACGTCGAGATAGCCGGTCAGCCACTCGGAGATGATCCGCTCGCCGGCCGGGGTGTCCTCGATGAACGAGACGGCCGCACCGAGGTCGGCGAGATACCAGGACCAACCACAGTCGTCGAAGTCGATCACGGTGATTCCACTGCCGGGCACGGACGGATCAACCATCAGATTCGCCAGCCGCAGATCGGCATGGACGAGCCCGAAACGATCTGTTGCGCAGCCGAATTCCGTCAGTCGTTCGCTGATGTCCGCAGCGGCACGGCCGATCCAGTCTCGGTCGGACTCGGTGAGTCCGGGCGCCAGCCGCCAGTTTCCCCACCGCGCCTGCGGTCCCAGGATGGTCTCCAGGTCCCAACGGAACCGGGTGAAACCGCCCGGCGCCGTCCAGTGCCGGGCATGGTCGTGCATGATCGCGGTCAGCCGGCCCAACTCATCGAACCCGACGGCATCCGGATCCTCCTCGGCCGTGCAGCCCGGGACGTAGGTCACCGCATCGACATGCAGTACCGCACCGTCGACCTCGGCCGTCACCACGTCGCTGCCGTCTCGTGCGCAGATGAGTTCGGGCGTGGCGACCGGCGTCTCGCTGCGCAGCGCCTTCATCCACGCCAGTTCCGAGCGAATTGCATCCAGCGAGTGGTAGCCGGGCCGATGCACCCGCAGCACCATCGGCTCGTCGTCCTCAACGAAATACGTGGCGTTCTCCGACAGACTGAGCAGCCGCAACGACGAATCAGTCGCACGACCATAGGCGGCCAGCGATGCCCGCGCGAAGGTCATATGATTCGAGGGCAGTCCCGACATGCACCGAGTCTGGACTACAACTACGTGAGCGGCAGACCGAAACGATCAAGCTTTACCGCGGTGTTACGTACGGAAGGAGCGGCACGTGGGTTTCTCCAACATCATGGACTCCAACAGCTACTCCCCGGATCATCCCGTAGATCCGGCGACCGGATCCTTGATCGCCGCGCGCGACCAACTGCTGGGGCCGTCCTATCGGCTTTTCTACGACCGTCCCATCCACCTGGTCCGCGGAGTCGGCACCAAGCTCTACGACATCAACGACGCCTGCTTCCTGGATGCCTACAACAACGTCGCCAGTGTCGGCCACTGCCATCCACATGTGGTGCAGGCGGTCAGCCGCCAGCTTGGGACACTCAACACTCACACCCGCTATCTACACAGCGGAATCGTCGATTACAGCGAGCGACTTCTCGTCACCCTGCCCGAGCAGGTGAACCGGGTGATGTACGCCTGCACCGGTTCCGAGGTCAACGATCTGGCATTGCGCATCGCCGAAATGCACACCGGCGCTAAGGGTGTTGTGATCACCAGGGATGCCTACCACGGCAATACCGCCGCGGTGACGGCCATCTCGCCGTCCCTCGGAGGTAGGACATCGATCGGCGAACACGTGCGCATCGTCGACCCGCCGGACAGCTACCGCATTCCGGCCGGTGAACTCGCCGACCGGTTCGCCGCGGACGTCACCACTGCGATCGCCGATCTGAACGCCGCGGGAATCGGCCTGAGCGCGTTGATCGTTGACACCATCTTCTCCTCCGACGGCATTTACCCCGACCCGTCGGTTCTGGCACCGACAGTGGCGTCGGTGCGTCGCGCAGGCGGGGTATTCATCGCCGATGAGGTACAACCGGGCTTCGGCCGTACCGGGGAATCAATGTGGGGCTTCGTCCGTCATGGTGTAGTGCCCGACATCGTCACGATGGGCAAGCCGATGGGCAGTGGCATGCCCATCGCCGCGGTCGCAGCCCGGGCCGACGTTTTAGAAGCCTTCGGCGACGGCGTGGCGTATTTCAACACGTTCGGTGGGAACCCGGTCACCATCGCCGCGGCCGCCGCGGTGCTCGATGTGATCGAGGATGAGAAGTTGATTGCCAACGCCGCCGACGTCGGCCGGCTGCTGCGTGACGAACTGATCTTGGTGACCCAGGGACACCCGCGCATCGGCGAGGTCCGCGGCACCGGTCTCTACATCGGTGTTGAAGTAGTCGCCGACTCCGGCGACCCGGACCGGGCTGGAGCCAAGGCCCTGGTCAACGCAATGCGCGAACGCCGAGTCCTGATCTCGGTATGCGGGCACGACGGCAGCGTGCTGAAAATCCGCCCGCCACTGGTGTTCTCGCGTTCCGACGTCGACTGGTTTTGCACCGAATTCGCCTCCGCGCTGGCATCCGCTTTCTGAGCGGGTCAGGCCAGCACAGCCCGGTTCACCTTTTCCTGTGGCCGAACCCGAATGCCGGCACCCAGGGGCTCACCATCGATAAGTAGTTCGAGAAGTTCGGGATCATCCGTCAGCGCCATGAATCGGCCGTGGTCGGAGTCGAGTCGGCCGATGATGATGCCGGTGCGCACCGGCCAGTCGTAACGAACGGTGTAGGTCTCGATGGTGGCTGCCCCGTCGGGATGTTCGGTGATCGGCACCGCGGGGCGGGCGGCGACGGACTCGCGCAAGCGTGCGCTGTCGTCGGTCTTCCACTCGGCCGCCTCCGTGGAGTACACCCCCACCGAGTACTTACTCATGATTCCGCCATTCGCGGCGACCAGACCAAACGCTCCCGGTGTGGAACGCATCTCACCAACCGTCTCGACGATTCCATGCAGGGAATAACCATTGCCGGGCCCGCCGAAGTACGGCAGTCCACCGGTGAGTGTCAGTCCGCGTGGGTCATCGGTGGCCAGGCGCATACCGTCGCAGAAGTTGAACACCGGCACCGGGAAGCAGCTGTAGAGGTCGAAGGTTTTGATGTCGTCGATGCCTACGCCCGCCACCGCCAGCGCCTCCTGCACTGCGAGGATCGACGCCGAGTTGTAACTGAGGTCGGCACGGTCCAGTAATGGCTGGTCCACCACATCGGCGTGCCCACGCAGGTAGACCCACTGCTGCTCGGGCACCCCAAGCCGGCGTGCGGCTTCGATTGACATCAGCACCGCAGCCGCGCCCTGATTCACCTGATCTCGCGCCACCAACAGTCGCGGATACGGATCACAGATCATCCGGTTATCGGCACTTACCGTGCGGATCTCGTCGACGGTGCGCGCCACCGGTGAGGACGAATACGGGTTTTTAGCGGCAACTGCGGTGAACGGGGCGAACAGTTCGGCCATCGCCCGCCGGTAGTCGGGCGTGCTCAATCCCACCCGTCCTCGGCGGGCATTCTCCAGAAGCCCGTACTGGGCGGGCGCTCCGAGCAGTCCGTGCGCGACGGTGTAGTCGTTGAACAATCCCTCGTACCCGTAGCCACGGTCCTCGAGTTGACCCTCGACGGTCTCGGAGTGGTCCGGCTTGTCCGGCCCGGCCTTTGCGAACGACCGCAGCGTGGAACCATTCTCGGAGCCGAACACCATGACGACGTCGGACTCGCCCGCAGCGATCGCCGCGGCGAACTCGGTGATCACATGTTGAGGCCCTTGGCCGCCGATGGGTTCCAGCACCGCCCGCGCAGGTGCGGCTCCGATGCGCTGGGCAACCGAACGCGGATAGTTCGTGGAACATCCCAGCGTCGCCATACCCCGACCGGAGATCTCGAACTGCCGGATGCCGACGACGGTGTCAATGGCGCCCGCGACAGCGACTGGATCGGCCCCGGTATCGACCAGCGCGGCCGATGCCGCAGCAGTCGCCAACTCCACCGACGACATACCCCGGTAGCCGGCGTCGTCGATACGTTCGGTGAACTGCCCAACTCCGACGAGGACCGGCGTATGCGGATCGACCACGTTCACAGGCACCGCACCCTGTGCGTCATAGACCCTGGAGGATCTCCCGTGCCAGCGCCGCGGTGGCCGACGGCGTCTTGCCCACCGTGACGCCGGCAGCTTCGAGTGCCTCCTGCTTGGCCGCGGCGGTCCCCGACGAGCCCGACACAATGGCGCCGGCGTGTCCCATGGTCTTGCCTTCCGGGGCGGTGAAGCCGGCCACGTATCCGACGACCGGCTTGGTGACGTTGGCCTTGATGTAATCGGCCGCGCGCTCCTCGGCATCGCCGCCGATCTCACCGATCATCACGATGAGCTTGGTTTCGGGATCGGACTCGAACGCCTCGATGGCATCGATATGGGTGGTGCCGATCACCGGGTCGCCACCGATACCGATTGCAGTGGAGAAGCCTAAATCCCTGAGTTCGTACATCATCTGATAGGTCAGCGTCCCAGACTTCGACACCAGACCGATGGGGCCCTTACCGGTGATGGTCGCCGGAGTGATGCCGACCAGCGCCTCGCCCGGTGTGATGATGCCCGGGCAGTTGGGTCCGATGATCCGGGTCTTCTTCCCCCTGTCCAGGTTGTAGGCCCACGCATAAGCGCTGTCCTGCACCGGAATTCCCTCCGTGATGACCACCAGCAGTGGGATCTGTGCGTCGATCGCCTCAATGATCGCGTCCTTGGCGAACTGCGGCGGTACGAACGCGATCGAGGTGTCGGCACCGGTCTTCTCCATCGCCTCGGCGACCGAGCCGAATACCGGAAGTTCGATGTCGTTGCCGGCTTTATCCTTGTGCGCCACCGTCGTTCCGGCTTTTCGGGCGTTGACACCGCCGACCACCTGGGTGCCGGCCTTGAGCATCAGCGCGGTGTGCTTGGTGGCCTCGCCTCCGGTGATGCCCTGGACGATGACCCTGGAGTCGGAGTTTAAAAAGATCGACACGACTATGCGTCCTTTCCGGCAGCGGCAGCGAATTCTGCAGCTTTGTCAGCACCTTCATCCATGGTCGCGGCGAGCGTCACCAAGGGATGGTTGGCCTCGGCGAGAATGCGTCGGCCCTCCTCGACGTTATTGCCGTCAAGTCGAACCACAAGCGGCTTGTTGGCATCGGTACCGAGCATCTGCAGGGCCTTAACGATTCCGTTGGCCACCGCGTCGCAGGCGGTGATCCCGCCGAAGACGTTGACGAAAACACTCTTCACCTGTTTGTCACCCAGGATGACGTCCAGGCCGGCGGCCATTACCTCAGCCGATGCGCCACCACCGATGTCGAGGAAGTTGGCGGGTTTGACGCCGCCGTGCCTCTCTCCGGCGTAAGCGACCACGTCCAGGGTCGACATCACCAGACCGGCACCGTTGCCGATCACGCCGACCTGGCCGTCGAGTTTGACGTAGTTCAGATCGTTCTGCTTCGCCTTGAGCTCCAACGGATCGGTGGAGTCGGCATCCTCGAAGGCGACATGGTCGGGGTGCCGGAAATCGGCGTTACCATCCAGGGTGACCTTGCCGTCCAGGGCCAGGATCTGATCGTCGGGTGTGCGTACCAGTGGGTTGACCTCGACCAGGGTGGCGTCCTCGGCGACGAACACCTCCCAGAGCTTGGCGATGGTGACCGCCGCGGCGTCGAGCACCTCGGCCGGCAGGTGGCCCTGCTCGGCGATCGAGCGAGCGAGTGCCAGGTCAACACCCCGCACCGCGTTGACGGGCACCTTGGCAAGGCGTTCCGGCTTGGTGGCGGCAACTTCCTCGATCTCGATGCCGCCCTCCACTGAGCACATCGCCAGATAGGTCCGGTTGGCCCGGTCGAGCAGGAAGGAGAGGTAGTACTCCTCGGCGATATCGCTGGCCTCGGCGACCAGCAGCTTCTTCACGATGTGCCCCTTGATATCCAGGCCCAGGATGTTCTGGGCGTGGGTGTAGGCGTCCTCGGGAGTGGCGGCGTACTTCACGCCACCGGCTTTACCGCGCCCGCCGGCTTTGACCTGGGCTTTGACCATCACCGGCCGGCCGATCTCCTCGGCGATGGCCTTGGCGCCCTCGGCCGATTCGGTGACCCGCCCCGGCGTGGTGGGGACGTGGTGTTTGGTGTACAGCTCCTTGGCTTGGTACTCGAAAAGGTCCATCGGCTCCACTGTCTGTCGGGTCGTGTGACGAAGCACGTCGGGGGGAACTGTATATACAGTCCAGCAGCCTGTTCGACCCGCCCACCCCAACTAATCCCGCCCGGTCTGCCGGGGTGATTCAAGTCACAAAAGTGCGGGTTGATTACGGATGGCTTGCCACTTTGGTCTCATTTTGGTTACCGTTCGGGTTCCAGATAACGCTTTGGTCACGAACTAGAGGATTTGGTTTTGACTCAGCTCAGGTCGGTTCCAGCCCCGGATTCCACGAATCTCCAGGTCGTGGACGCGTCGGCGGCGGTCCTCACCGATGGCACAACTATCTCCCGCGCCGAGCGTCCCCGGTACTCCAATACCGAGAACACCGATATTCTGCCCCGCACGCCGCAGCATCGTCGGCAGCCGACGAGTGCCGCCCGGGGGCGTGTGCTCATCGCGGCGATGGCTGTCGGTGCGACCGCCGCGGCCGCTTACACCACCATGACCGCCCCGCACGAGGTCGTCGCCACGACCCGCACGGTGCTGGCCTCCGAACGTGCGCCGATGGAGGGCATGCCGGGCGCCGAATTGCGCGGCGTGCAATTGATCGCCGTCACGCCGGTGGCCGACGCGGCAGTGCACGCCGAGGAACTGGCCAGGGGCGTCGCCTATGCCGCCGAGCGTGCCGTTCGGGAAGCCCGGTTGCAGCGCCCACTGTTCGTGCAACCCGCCCGCGGCCTCTTCACGTCGGGCTTCGGTTATCGCTGGGGCGCACTGCATGACGGAATCGACCTGGCCGGCCCGATCGGTACGCCGATCTACGCCGCCACCGACGGCATCGTCAAAGAGGCAGGGCCCACGAATTCCGGCTACGGCGCCTGGGTGCTGATCCGGCACTCCGATGGCACCGTGACGCGCTACGGCCACATCAACACCTGGGATGTCCAAGTCGGCCAGCGGGTGTTCGCCGGCGACCAGATCGCCACCATCGGTAACCGCGGCAACTCCACCGGTCCGCACCTGCACTTCTCAGTGCTGCTCGGCGGTAACAACCCGACTGACCCGGTGTCGTGGCTTGCCGCCCACGGCGTTTCAATCGGCGGATACGTCGGCTAAATCCGACGGGCCGCCACCGCAGTTCTAAAGTTTCTGCAGCGGTGCGTGGTTATGCATCAGCTTCACTCGACCCGCACTGCCGAAGTCGATCAGCGACATCGCCGATTCCCCGGCACCGGACACCTCTTCGACGCGTCCGAGGCCGTACTTGTCGTGGTTGACGCGATCGCCCTGCGCCAACACCAGCAGTGCGCGCTTGCCCGCACCCGTCGGTGCCGGGCGCGGCGAGCCGAACCGGCCGACGACCGGTGCGCTCAGCGACTGGCCCGGACCGGGACCGGGGTCCGTGCGACGCCAGTCGATGAGGTCCTCGGGAATCTCGCGCAGGAAGCGCGACTCCGGGTTGAGCATCGGCTGCCCCCACGAGGATCGCACCTTGGCCCGGCTGAGATAGAGCCGCTGACGTGCCCGGGTGATTCCGACGTAGGCCAGTCGGCGCTCCTCGCTGAGTTCCACCGGATCGCCGAGTGAGCGCATATGGGGGAACATGCCGTCCTCCCAGCCGGTGACGAACACGACCGGGAACTCCAGGCCCTTGGCGGTGTGCAGGGTCATCAGGGTGACCACACCGGAATCGTTCTCGGGAATGTCGTCGGAGTCGGCGACCAGCGACACCCTTTCCAGGAATTCAGCCAGTATGCCGGTCTGCACGACATCGGAGTCTTCGGTATCGAGTTGGGTTTCCAGCGCTGCGGCATTAGCCCGGTCGATACTGAATTCGTGTGCGACGCTGACTAATTCGTTGAGGTTGTCCAGCCTGGCCAGGTCCTGCGGATCGTTAGAGGACTCCAACTCGGTGCGATAGCCGGTGCGGTCAAGGACCGCCTCGACGATGTCGCCGAGTTCGTCATCGAGGCGTCCACGCAACTCGTCGAGCAGGTCGACGAAACCCGCTATCGCCTTCTCCGAGCGAGAGTTGAGCATCGGCACCTTGCCCTCGGCCGCGGCGCGAAGCGCATCGGCGAACGTAGCGCCGGCACCTTCGGCGTACACGGCGACGCATGCCTCGGCGCGGTCCCCGATGCCGCGGCGCGGGGTGTTGAGGATGCGCCGCAGGCTTACCGTGTCGCCCGGGTTGTCCAGCACCCGGAGGTAGGCGACGATATCGCGAATCTCCTTGCGCTCGTAAAACCGAACACCGCCGACCACCTTGTACGGGATGCCGGCGCGAATGAAGACCTCCTCCACCGACCGCGACGAATTGTTGGTGCGGTAGAAGACCGCGACGTCGTTGTAGGTGATATCGCCACGATCGGCGAGCGCATCGATCTCGCCTGCGACGAACCTGGCTTCATCGTGTTCGTTGTCGGCGACGTAGCCGACGATCGGATCGCCGTCGCCTGAGTCTGTCCACAATCTCTTCTCACGCCGACCCGCATTGCACGAAATTACCGAGTTGGCCGCCGATAGAATGTTCTGGGTTGAGCGGTAGTTTTGTTCGAGCAGAATCGTTGTTGCACTGGAGAAGTCGCGCTCAAAATCCTCGATATTGCGGATCGTCGCACCGCGGAATGCGTAAATGGACTGATCGGCATCGCCCACCACGCACAGCTCCGCAGGCGGCACCTGATCGACATCCGAAGCTCCGACGCCGACGAGTTCGCGCACCAATACGTACTGTGCATGGTTGGTGTCCTGGTATTCGTCCACCAGGATGTGGCGGAAACGGCGTCGGTAGTACTGAGCGATCTGCGGGTAGTTTTGCAGCACTGCGACGGTCTCGCCGATCAAGTCATCAAAGTCGAAGGCATTCGCGGTCCGCAGACGACGCTGGTACTCCCCGTATACCTCGGCAACGATCCGAGCGAGTTCGTCGCAGTCCGTTTCCAGCGCGGCGACCGCCTGTTCAGGCGTGATCAACTCGTTCTTGAGGTTGGAGATCGAGTTGGACAGCAGCCGCGGCGAATACCGCTTGACGTCGATACCGATGTCGCGGCCGACCATGAGCAGCAGCCGACGGGAATCGTCGGCGTCATAGATCGAGAAGTTGGAGTTGCGCCCGGGCAGCAGCGAGGCCTGGTTCCGCAGGATCCGCACACACGTGGAGTGGAACGTCGACACCCACATGGTGCGGGCCCGCGGCCCGATGAGTTGGGCCACCCGTTCGCGCATCTCCGCGGCGGCTTTATTGGTGAACGTGATCGCCAGGATCTGGCCCGAGCCGACATCGCGGGCCGCCAGCAGGTAGGCGATCCGCCGGGTCAGCACCGCCGTCTTGCCCGAGCCGGCGCCGGCCACGATCAGCAGCGGCGATCCCTGGTGCAGCACGGCCCGGCACTGTTCAGGGTTGAGCCCGGCGAGGAGTTCGGCCGCCTCGGCGGAGGCGGTGGCGTCAGTCCGGTGAACACTCATGTCCGGACTAACTTACCGCCGTTTGCCGACGATTTTTTTGCACCCGCCGCCCTCGGAGTGGCACACTCGGAGAGTGCTAACTGCATGGCAGCTACAGCGATTTTTTAGCGGGTACCGGTTTGCGGTACCCGCGGTGGTGTAGCTGCTCGAACCCGAGAGCCCCGCGGTCCGCAAACGGATCCGGGGCTCGTTTCTTGTGTGAGGCCCGGACCGATGACACCACCCGGATCAATGACACCACAACACCCACACGAGGAGAATGACATGACGGTCGACGCTGAACCCGATATCGACGCGTTGCGCACCGAGATCGACCGACTCGACGCCGAGATCCTGGCGGCCGTGAAGCGCCGCACCGAGGTTTCGCAGGTGATCGGCAAGGTCCGGATGGCCTCCGGCGGAACCCGGTTGGTACACAGCCGGGAGATGAAGGTCATCGAGCGCTACAGCGATCTCGGCCCCGATGGCAAGGATCTGGCGATGCTGCTGCTCCGCATGGGTCGCGGCCGGCTCGGGCACTGAGGCCGGCCATCCGATCAAGCCGGCTCGGGCACTGAGGCCGGCCATCCGATCAAGCCGGCTCGGGCACTGAGGCCGGCCATCCGATCAAGCCGGCTCGGGCACTGAGGCCGGCCATCCGGATCTAGCCGGCTGTCTGCGCTTTCCGGACACACAGTGCACTTGCCCACCTCTTAGCGACTCGACGACTTTGTAGGCGCAAAGAGGCAGGCACAACTAACCGCTCGGCGACTCGTTGTCGCTAAGAGGTGGGCACAACTGCCCACCCACCTGAGGCCGTGACAGGTGTGATTTCTGGGGCCGGCACGTTGTGACTTCTGGGACAGGCGCGTTGCGAGAGATTTAGTTTGTCAGCGCGATGTACTTGATATCGAGGTACTCCTCGATGCCCTCGTACCCACCTTCGCGGCCGAAGCCGGATTCCTTGACCCCGCCGAACGGCGCGGCCGGATCAGAGATCACACCGCGGTTCACGCCCACCATTCCGGCTTCCAGTGCCTCCGCGACCCGCAGCGCCCGGTCCAACGACTTCGTCCAGATGTAGGCCGCCAGCCCGTACTCGGTGTCATTGGCTGCGGCGATGCCCTGTTCCTCGGTATCGAAGCCAACGATCGGGGCGACCGGGCCGAACACTTCCTCTTTGAGAATGCGCGCGCCGGCGGGTACGCCGACCAGGACGGTCGCCGGGTAGAAGTTGCCCGGCCCACCAGGAGCCTGCCCACCGACAGCCACCGTCGCACCTTGCGCGACGGCGTCGTCGACGAGCTCCTGCACCGTCTCGAGTTGGTTGGCGTTGATCAACGGGCCCAGCTTGGTTGCCGGGTCCAGACCGTTGCCGAGGTTGAGTTCACCCATGCGTTTGACGAACTTGTCGGTGAAGTCGTCGATCAGCGGATTGGCGATGTAGAACCGGTTCGCGGCCGTGCACGCCTCACCGCCGTTGCGCATCTTGGCCAGCATCGCGCCGTCGACAGCGGCGTCGACGTCGGCATCGTCGAACACCACGAAAGGCGCATTGCCGCCGAGTTCCATGGAGGTGCGCAGCAACTTGTCCGCGGACTGCTTGACCAGAGCCTTGCCGACTCCGGTCGAGCCGGTGAAGGTGAGCTTGCGCAACCGGCCGTCGTCGATCAGCGCGGTGGTGACCTCGCGCGGCTTGTTGGTCGCCAGCACCGAAAGCACACCGGAGGGCAGCCCGGCCTCGGCCATCAGCTTGGCCAGCAGCAGCATGGTCAGTGGTGTCTCCTGGGCCGGTTTGACGATCATGGTGCAGCCGGCCGCGAGTGCGGGGCCGATCTTGCGGGTGCCCATCGCCAAAGGGAAGTTCCACGGCGTGATGGCGTAGCACGGGCCGACCGGCCCTTTGGTGACGACGATGCGTCCGGTACCCGCCGGACTCGGGGTGTACCGGCCGCCGATGCGCACCGCCTCCTCGGCGAACCAACGGAAGAACTCGGCCCCGTATTTGACCTCGCCCATGCTCTCGGCGAGGACCTTGCCCATCTCCAGCGTCATCAGGGTGGCGAAGTCCTCCGCGCGGTCGATGATCATCTCGAATACCGCCCGA